>ERZ1106973.236-NODE-236-length-73915-cov-9.692188_pt1 | contig 73915 bp, 54 predicted proteins | sample MGYA00403686_ERZ1106973 | MGnify/ENA primary metagenome ERZ1106973 (study PRJEB35170, sample SAMEA104062408) | human gut metagenome | biome: human gut; feature: human-associated habitat; material: faeces | place: Denmark | collected 2012-11-06 ...
AAAACGCATGTCTTGCTGTGTATAATCAAAATTAGAAATATGGCGTTTTGTGAACTAACGGGGATTCACTTGCACAAAAAAAGAAAGGAGTGTTTTGATATGATGTATCCATATATGACATTATCAGATGAAACAGAATTTGTGCATTCTCAGCTTATTGAAGACAAAGGAATAAAAAAGGTCATTGTGAATTTTGAACGACCAACAGATAATGGATTTGATTCAGCAAGATGTGAACTTCCTGAATACAAATGGACAGAAAAAGAAGGATATAGTGATGAAGAAATCGCATTCTTTGAAAAACTGCTCCATAGCAATGCTCATTTATTATACAAATACGCTGCAAATGGAGGAATAAAAATTGCCTAAATTATTTACTGTGAGCGGATACATTGTATATTTTTGGTCGAATGAGGAAGGGGAGCCGATTCATGTTCATGTATCAAAAGGCAGACCAACACCGAATGCTACAAAAATTTGGTTAACCCGTACTGGGGGATGCATTGTAGCAAGCAATGGAAGTTAAATTGCATCGAAGGAATTGAATGATACATAAAGTATTATAATGAACAACGAATAAAAGAAAAACTAGGTTGGATGAGTCCAGTGGAATATCGGCTCACCCACTTGGCTGCATAAAAATGCGTAGCAGCCGAAAACTGCTACGCTAAAAAGTCTAACTTTTGGGGGTCACATCAGTACCTGTCCCGGTGGAAAGGAAGCACTCAACTCTTGTTAGTTGCGATTGGTTTTTGTCTTGTGTTATCAAGTGCCGCAGAACCTTATTTTAAAGGGTTCTGCGGCTTTGACGTTTTTATCTGGGTGCATCTTAATTCATCAATTTATGCGGAAATGGTGTAAAAATTGGTGTAGTACACCGCTATTTATCAATAAGGCAGCTTATGGCTAAGTGAACACTATCTGAGAGAACATAAGAAAGCGGTTTATATTATTCTGCTTACAAGTGGCAGGCTGAATAGTTATCTTACAGATAGAGAAGAACCGGCACAAGAACGCTTTGAAAGGATTGTAGAATTGATTTGTAATTAACAGAGGAAAGTTTTTTAATAAATGCTTGACTGTAAACCTTGTTTATAGCTTATTATTAAGTAAAATAGAGTTGCTCGAAAGGAGGGCATAATATGACTATAAAAGACGTAGAAGAGCGAACAGGTTTATCCCGTTCTAATATCCGTTTTTATGAAAAGGAAAAACTTATTGAGCCTTCGAGAAATGAAAGTAATGGTTATAGAGATTATTCTGAAAATGATGTGGAAAATATAAAGAAGATTGCATATCTACGTACATTGGGAATTTCTATTGAAGATATACGAAGTATTATATCCGAAAAAGTAACATTGCAGGAAATGCTTGAGAAGCAAAAGGAAGTATTAAAAAATCAGATTACTGATTTGAATAAGGCGAAACTCATGTGCGAAAAAATGCTGGATGAAGAAAGTATTAGTTATGAAAAATTACAGGTAGAACAGTATGTAACAGATTTGCATGACTATTGGAAAGATAATCGAACTGTTTTCAAACTGGATTCCGTCAGCTTTTTGTATATATGGGGAAGTATGCTTACCTGGACTATGATTACCGCACTATGCTTGATTATTGGGGCTTTGTCTTATTCTAAGTTGCCGACAGAAATTCCAGTACAATGGAGTAAAGGAGTGGCAACATCCCTAGTTAATAAAAACTGGATTTTTATTTGTCCTGTTATATGTATCATAATCCGTTATTTATTAAAACCTTTTATCTATGCGAAATTACAGATGAACAATTATTATGGAGAAATTATAACAGAGTATTTGACAAATTATATGTGTTTTATTGTGTTGTCAGTGGAAATCTTCTCCATACTTTTTACTTTCGGAGTGGTAAAAAGTGTTGTTGTACTGCTATTTGTGGACACGGCAATTTTTATTGGATTGTTAGTAGTTGGTTTGGTAAAAATGGATTTGAGAGGGAAAGAAGTTTTATGATTCAAATTTTATATTTCAGAAATAACAATAAGATACTATTTTTCCCACGCCTACTATGAGAACGGCGGCTATGAGATAGAAATTGCATATACTGGCGAATAAAAGAACCGCTGTTGCATGGTTTATTGGCTTCCATGTAGCAGCGATTGAGCTGGGCACATGATACCCAGCTCTTTTACTATCTACTTTCAACATAAATTTAAAAATCACATATAATTATCCACTAAGTTATATGTAAAACTGTGCAAATCCTAATACAATTTTGCACCTGCTGGGATTGCGTCATCTAACATTACCAGATTCAGTTTTTCTTCTCCATTTACATTGTGAATTGCAGAAAGAAGCATACCACATGAATCTATTCCCATCATAGAACGTGGTGGAAGATTTACGATTGCAAGTAAAGTTTTACCTACAAGTTCCTCCGGCTCGTAAAATGCATGTACTCCTGAAAGAATAGTTCTTTCATTCTCTGTACCATCATCAAGTGTAAATCTAAGAAGTTTCTTACTCTTAGGTACTGCCTCACAATTTTTTACCTTTACAACACGGAAGTCTGACTTTGAGAATGTATCAAAATCAACCTGCTCCTCAAATAAAGGCTCTATTTCAATACCTGTACTATTTTCAACAACTGCTGCTGCCACTTCTTCCGTTACTACTTCATTGTTATCCATTTGATTATAACTCCTTTGCATTAATTTCTCATAATAATATGTAATGTCGGTTGAAACCGCATTACTATTAGCTAGTATACCATATACATTCTATTTATGGACGAAATAGGACATTTTTTTCAAATTGGTTGAATTTGACCCTATTTAACCAATCATAACCCCTATTATATAGCAGTTTGAGTACTAATTGGTTTAATAATCGGTTTAAACAAAGAGATCTAACCAATCTTAAACCGATTAATCTTTAATATATCTTATCAACCTCCGATTCATACACCGATTCAGTATGAGTATCAAATAGCACCCACTCCACCAGATCAAACCAATCCGGTTTATCCTGCAAAAACCTATTTACTGTATGTACTGCAATCTTTGCTGCCAACTCAACCGGAAAACTATATACTCCCGTTGATATAGAAGGAAATGCAATAGACCTGATTCCATACTGGCTTTTGTTTTTCCGTTTTCAATTTCATTTAAGTTCTGCCTGCTAATTTGCAATTCCTGTGCCAGTCGTGATTGAGAATAATCACAGGCATTTCTCTTTTGCTTTAATGTTTCAATAAATTCTATATCATTCATGCTTCATTCCTCCAATCAAAAAAGGCATATACTCATAGGAGCATACACCTTGTATCTTATATTTATTTTCTATTGATATGCTGTTTTAGACCTGTCGGATAAAAAGAATATGGTGTGAAGTGAAATAAGTTCTTATAACCTTATAAATCGTTGCATATCAGCAGTTTTGTATTTATTTTTTCTCTTGTCTTTTGTAATAGTACCCCCCTGTTAGATAACGGGGGCTTTATGGCTCGCTGACGCTCGCCCCACCGTCAGAGTAAACCAGCCGTTTGCCAGCAAAACTGGCATGGCTTGATGTCTTACGACCGCCACCACGTCTGGATCACTCCGGCGGTGTTGCTGTCTTGCCTACCATTTCCTCATTTTCCGTGTACTTATATCCAACACCTCTGACAGTGACGATATAGCGTGGTCTGTCCGGCTCCGGCTCAATCTTCTTTCTTAATTTTCGTATGAATGAAGTCAGATTATTAGGGTCTGCCGGATAGCCATATCCCCATACATTTTCATAAATCTGTTCTTTGGTAAAAACCTACTCCTTTTTAAAATTCTTTTTTGTTCATAATTGACAAACTGATTTTCATTGAAACCAATAACATCAACAAAGCGATAATAATTGCAATAGCGATAAGAACTCCCATGCTTACAGTTGGCAAATTATCTAACAGACTAACTAAATCAATATTGAAAATGGCTTCTGCTCCTTTCACGATAACGAGAGTGATTACTGCCAGACCGCCAAATGCACCAATCATAGCAATTCTTCCTTTATCTCCACCGAATTTTAGCAGAAAAGGAAGCATGATTGCTTGAACGACAATCATAATAGGTAAAATCATCAATGAACTCTGTACTAAGTCTGTAATAGGTAATGTATCTTTCAATACAGTTGTAATTATTCCTAAAACAGTTGCCAAAACCCAAGCCATACACCCCAATAATAGACCAAGAAAGTATTTTTCACTCACATAATGATTACGTGTAATAGGTAATGTAAACAGAAACGCATTTCCATTATCAAAATCATCATAACTGATTGTGCTTACTGTAAAAAGTGATACAATGAAACTCAGAAAACTTAATGGGAATATCACATCATCAGTAAATATCATCATTCCGATTACAATCGCCAAAATGAGCAACAGAAAATTTTTCTGTAACATCATCAATTTCAAATCTTTTACGAATAAACCTTTCATTGTTCTGTCCCCCTTATCATCATGCTAATGACTTCATCTATTGTACCTTTTTCAATGGCAATTTTAGGATAATTCTCCATATAATACTGTTTCTGATTTGTCAGACAGCTATATCCATATGTTTCTTTTTTGGAACGCAATATAAACTGTTTATCCAGCTTGCTATATTGTTCTGCGTCTACTTTTAATAAAGCATAGTCACTAAGAAGAACGTCTGTATCTTCATGCAGAATAATTTTTCCGTCATGTATCATATAAAGGTCATCACATAGCGACTCCAAATCACTGGATATATGAGAGCTGATTAAAATGGAGCGTTCTTCATCTTTTTCCAGAAATTCTCTTAACATTTCAAGCAATTCGTCTCTTGCGATTACATCTAAACCTGCTGTCGGTTCGTCCAGTATCAGCAGTTTTGCATTGTGTGAAATTGCAACCAGCACTTTTAATTTTGCTTTCATTCCTGTTGAAAATTCTTTTATCTGTTTATTCATAGGTAGTTGAAATTTCTGTACCTGTTCTATAAATAGTGATTTGTCGAATTTTGAGTACATATTCTGCAATATAGGGATAATATCTTTTATCTTCAGATACCCACTAAAACCAGAATCCGACAATACTACACCCAATTCCTCTTTATCTTTTGCTGTGAAGTCTTTTCTGTCCTTTCCAAGTATGGTAATATTTCCGCCGTCAGTTGAAATCAAACCTAATATCGCCTTAAATGTTGTGCTTTTTCCAGCACCATTTTGTCCAATCAAGCCTGTTACACATCCAGACATAAGCTCTAATGAACAATCAAGAGAAAAATTATCATAATGCTTTTTCAAGTGTTCAATTTTTAACATACATCAACCCTCCAATATCAACTCAAATAAACTTTTTATATCTTCATCACTAATACCACATCGTCTGCCTTTTTGGATAGCCTGCTCCAAATCCGCTTCCAATTCTTTTTTCTGTTCTTCCAAAAGCAGTTCTGTATTTGTAGCCGCTACATAAGTGCCTTTTCCATGTACTGTAACCGTAAAGCCCTCACTTTCCAAATTGTCGTAAGCTTTTTTTACAGTTAAAGCACTTATTTTTAGTTCCTTAGAAAGTGTACGGACAGATGGAAGATTGTCGTTTTCCTTTAGTTCCCCGTTGCGTATGAGCATTTTAATCTGGTCAACAATCTGTTCATATATGGGAACCATTAGGGAAGTATTGATTATAATTTTCATTCTTTATATCCTTCCTTCTTTTCTTGATAACAGTATATAACAGTTGCAAACTGTTGTCAAGTGTTATATAGTGTTTGTTTTAAATTTTTTTTGAAATTAAAAACATGCAAATCAATATAGAAATGCATGTTAAAAAATATAGTATTCTATTGTAATTCCTTTAACGCAAGCAGGTGTTTCATGGATTGTTTCTAATATCCTTTTGTTGGGGAAACTCCACACTCCCATTTCGATATTGTTTTATCACTGATTCATCTCTGTTCAGGTCTACAATCTCACTTCTCAGTGTTTCAAATCCTGCCAGTTCACAAGCTCGCTTTCGTCTGTGTCCTGAAACAAGTTCATATCTGCCGTCCTCTTTCTGCCTTACCGTTGCCGGAGTGATTACCCCTCGTTCCTTAATACTCTCAATGAGCTGTGCCATATCCTCGTCATCACGCACCTTAAAAGGGTGGTCGGGGAAATCGTCAATCTCAGTCAAGGGAATATCTCGGATTTTTGAAAGTTTTTCTTCATCTCTCTGTTCCTGCGTCGAGAATAAGTCATCGAGCTTCGTGAGAGTGAAGTCGCTCTTTCTTCCTGCCATCGGCTAACACCTCCTTTGTAAATTCGGTGTACGCCTTTGACACCGTACTGTTGGGTTCATAGGCAAAAATGCTCTTGCCTTTGGAAGAAGTCTCTGCGGCTTTTACGGCAATCGGGATATATGTTCGATACATCTTAATTTGATTACCGAAGTTCTCTCTCAGAGCTTCTACCGTGCTTTTGGCGAGGTTGGTACGGCTATCCACCAAAGTGAGAAGCATACCGTCAATCTTCAAGTTCGGATTGATACGCTTCTTAACTCTTGAAATGGTCTGAACAAGCTGCGTCATACCCTTTGCCGGTAAATACTGAGCCTGAACAGGAATAATAACGCTGTCTGACGCAGATAGAGCATTGATTGTTACCATTCCGAGGGAAGGCATACAATCTATAAGGATATAGTCATATTTGTCCTTCACTTCGCTTAGATAATTTCTCAATGCCGTCTCTCTGCTCATTGCGTTGACAAGGTTAAATTCCATTGCTGAAAGCTCAAGGTTTGCCGGAACAAGGTCAACACCTTCGTCGTGGTGCAGAATACCGACCGTAGGGTCATTCATCGTTTCGTTTATGACATCTGTGAGTTTCGTTGCAAGCGTGATACCCAAGTTATCCGTATCCTTCCAACCGAGACAGGTGGTTAAGTCGCCCTGTGGGTCTGCGTCTATGAGCAACACTTTCTTTCCCTGCATTGCAAGACCGACGCCGAGGTTTACCGTAGTGGTCGTCTTTCCGACTTTATGTGAAGCTTCACATAATGTTGGTTATGAAAAGCTACACATTATGCAAAGTAGGTGATAGAAAAACTTATAAATAAAGAATTCTTTTGTTGATTTACTTTTCATAATCCATCACGATTTAAGTGTATTTTTATCAAAGCACTTAAGGAGGAACACAAGGTGGAAAATTTAACTTTGCAGCAACTAATCAATCAAACCAAGGAGGCTCTCATTGAAGCTGGTGCATCCAACTATTACCAAAACGTATTTAAAACTCTTTCAAAGCAACTTTTACTCTACGCAAAAGAACATGTCGCGGAATCTTTTAGTATGGATTTTGGATTGCAGTTCTTAGAAGACCATTATTCCATGTCATCTAAAATCGAACAGAAGAAATGGTGTGCAACCTATTCCCGTTGTATTAATGCCTTAGCAGAATACCAACATTCAGGAAATGTGACTCTATATCTTGTTATGGATAAAAGAGTATACACTTTTCCTGACAGTTTCAAAGACAGTGCTGAAGCCTACCTCTCGCATCGAGAGAAAACAGGAATTACCAAAAAATCAAATAAAGTTTTCAGTTTGTATCTAGAAAGATTTTTTATGTTTTTGAAAAAGAAGAACATATCTTCTCTGGATGTCCTGTCTCTTAAAGATGTTTTGGATTTCATGGCATCACTAAGCTGCTATGAAAAGCCAACCATAAATCATACAATGCGGGCGGTTCGATATTATCTGAAATACTGCTATGAGAATGGTTTTATGAATACGGAGATGTTCTCCAAGCTTCCCAATCCCCATTACAACAGGCAAAGCCGTTTACCTTCATCGTATACTGCAAACGAAGTAAAAAAACTTCTTAATTCGATTGATCTTGGAAACCCTTGTGGAATCCGTGATTATGCAATCATTCTTCTGATTGCAAGACTCGGGCTGCGCAGCAGTGATGTGGCCAATCTCAGATTTTCCAATATCGATTGGGAAAAAGAGAGTATCCGTTTAACTCAGGTAAAAACAGGAAATCCGTTGGAACTTCCTCTGCTTGAAGATGTGGGTGAAGCAATCATCAATTATCTGAAGAACGCAAGACCAAAAACTGCTTCAGATCATGTTTTTGTGAGGCAAGTTCCGCCGTATACGAATTTTAATCCGGGTGCAGTCGGTGCCCTTGTAAGAGTTCATCTCCAAAAATCAGGGATTCATCTTGAAGGAAAAAAGAAAGGTTCCCATACGCTTCGTCACAGCCTTGCAAGTCGTCTGTTAGAGCATGAGATCCCTCTTCCGGTCATTTCAGAAATCCTGGGACATACAACTACCGAAACCACGATGACATACCTTCGTATTGATATCACCGAACTCAGAAAGTGTGCATTGGAGGTGGCAATCTAACATGACAAGAATCAGAAAATCACCAACAATGACAGGAGCATTTGCTGAGGTCGCTCAGGAATTCATTCAATACAAAAGAAGTGCCGGTTTTAAATACGCAGATGAACCGAAATGCTTATCACGATTTTGCCGTTTCAGTGAAGAACTGGGTATCACAGAAATAGAAATATCCCGTTCTCTTGCAGAAAAATGGATTGCACCAAGAGAAAGTGAATCCGAAAAAAGCCGTTCACACCGTATTACCTGTATAAGACAGTTTGCTACCTACCTGAATAATCTTGGCTATGATGCTTATATAGTACCAGAAGTAAAAGGCTTGAATCATAATTCATTTGTTCCTTATATATTTACACATGAACAGATAGTATCTGTGATAAAAGCAGCTGATGAAACAGAACCTCGGGAGGTTGCAAGAAACATGCATCTGGCGCTACCTGTGATATTTCGTATTCTCTATGGCTGTGGACTTCGTGTATCTGAAGTTGTTGGTCTTCGCTATAAGGATGTAAATCTCGAAGATGGGATTCTTACAATCCGTGAAGCCAAAACTGACCGTGACCGATATATCCCATTATCAGACTCTGTGAAAGAAGCTTGTATATCCTATGCAGATAAAACCTGGTGGGAAAAAGACAGTGACTTTTTCTTTCCTGCCCCTGACAAGACCATGATCAGTCCTATGACTGTATATCAAAGATATCGTAGATATCTGGAAGTTGCAGGTATTTCACATGGTGGAAAAGGGCAAGGACCTCGTCTGCATGATATTCGTCACACATTTGCAGTTCATGTTTTGCAAAAGTGGATCAAAGAAGATGCAGATCTGACTGCTATGCTCCCGATTCTCTCCACATATATGGGACATAAAACCGTACGCTCAACTGCACAGTATCTGCGGCTGACAGCCGAAGTTTATCCCGACTTGATGAAAAAAGTGGAAAAATCCTGTGCATATGTCATCCCGGAGGTATGCCATGAAGGAAACTGATTTTGCCCGATATCTGACGCAGTTCCTGTCAACATATCTTCCGGGGCAGGTTGGGAGTAAACGAAACACTCAGTTAGCATACAGAGATTCATTCTCTTTATTTTTAAGATACTGTAGAGATCAGGAGAATCTTTCACCTGAAAAGCTGACGATTGCCAAAGTAGATCGAGAATTAATACTTCGTTTCCTTCAATGGCTAGAAGATGAGCGCAACTGCAAAGCAGCGACAAGAAATCAGCGTCTAGCCGCAATTCATTCATTTTTCAGTTTTTTAATGGTGGAAGAACCACAGTATATGCAGCAAAGTCAGAAAATCCTGGCTATCCCGATGAAAAAAACGGACAAGCCTCCTCTCATGTATCTTCCTCTGGATAGCATTAGAGGGCTGTTGGAACAACCTGACAGAACCACGATCCAAGGAAAACGAGATGCTGTGCTACTGTCACTTTTATACGACACAGGTGCAAGAGTTCAAGAACTTGTAGATTTAAAAGTGTGTGATATTGCTTTGAATGATACTGTTACCATCATATTGACTGGGAAAGGTGGTAAAAGCCGTATTGTTCCAGTCATGAAACCAACCGGAGAATTATTGAAACAATATATGGAAGGTTCTGGCTTGACTTCACCTGTATATGGTCACAATCCATTATTCACTAATCGTGGTAACAAACCGCTGACAAGAGCTGGTGTAACATATATTTTGAAAAAGTATGCAGCTCAGGCTCAGGCAATGGGAGTAAAAGACATCTCTGCTGAGATTACACCTCATTGGCTGAGACATAGCAAAGCAATGCATCTGCTTCAATCTGGTGTCAATCTTGTTTATATCAGAGATTTACTGGGTCATTCTGACATTTCAACAACTGAAATCTACGCACGAGCAGATGAAAAGATGAAACGGAAAGCTTTGATGGAGGCTTACAGCAGCCCGGCATCTGATGAATTACCGACATGGAAAAAGGACAAAGACCTTCTCGATTGGTTGAAGTCGCTGTAAGGAGTATTTCCGAATTATGCAAAGTCTGAAGAGCCCATATATTTTATATAATCAACAAAGTGTGGGCTCCACTTTGCATAATAACTTACTTTTCATAACCAACTCCGCCTTTTTGATTGCATATCGCAATCGTTTTGCAGTTCGACACTTTGTGCGTCCTCCTTTCGTAAAATTCATAGCCATCGCAGTATGGCTATGTACTTGACCGGCTCATTTCCTAACCGGTCGGGCAATATTTGTTCTCAACACCCCTTGCCGAGCAATAAGCTCACGGGAAGTCACTAAGGAACAGACTGCTAATCTGTATCATAGGAATTTCACCTCTGCCGGGTACTCCGCCAGCTCCGTAGAGAAGTATCATTATCCTTCTGACTGTCATCGCCGTAACAGGGGCAACCTATTACTTATACCGGGAGTTCTCGCTGTTCTGCAATGCAGAAGTCACGGCGTACCCGATAAGGTGGCTAAAATCATCAGAATTAAAGTCTTAGTGAATGATTTATTCAGTTGTCAAAATACAAGTGAAAGGGCTGACCTTTTTGTGGTTCGGAATTAACCCCTTCACTCATTTGGACAAAGGGGGTCAAAATGCACACCCAAAATCACCCCTTTTTCAAAAATTTCTTGAAAATATTTTTTTAGAAACAAAAAAGCCGCCTATTTCCCTCGTAATTGAGGTCAATAGACGGCGGGTAGAAATATTCATATTTTTGGTGTATAATAAGAGTTAATCAAAAGAAAAATTTGAATTTTACGGTCAGTAAGGAATGAGTAAAGTTATATGATTGTATTATAAGCGATTTGTTAAATTTTTATAACCACTTGTATTTGCCTGCGATTTATGGTATAATATTTTGAAATTTAGAAAGAGGTGGGAAGATGATTAACTTTTCTTGCAAATAAAATCAAAATATGCGGTAGTGCTATACTTTGGCATTATTGTGTCTATTGCAAGAAAGTTATATGTCTATCTTACTCAATATAGTGCTGTTGCCACTTTTGCTTAGTGGTGTTATTTTATGCTATGACGAGCTGCAAGGATAAACTTTCTTGTGGCTCTTATTTTGTTTTGGAGGTGCTTTATGAATAGTGCAGAACAGATAGTTACACATGATTCACTCCGTATAGTGTCGGTTCCTTTTGGTGAAATCTATACGTAGTAAACATTCACCGAACCGACTTTGTATCGTATGACATGCAAAGGAGGATAATATTTATGTCAATGATTAAAATTGAAAACCTTACGTTTTCATATCCGACAAGTTATGATAATGTTTTTGAAAATGTCAGTTTCCAGGTTGATACCGATTGGAAGCTTGGTTTTGTGGGCAGAAACGGACGAGGTAAAACAACCTTTCTGAATCTTCTGCTTGGGAAATATGAGTATAGTGGAAAAATCCTATCATCCGTACAGTTTGATTATTTTCCTTATCCCGTTTCAGATAAGAATCGTATTACAGAGGATATATTGCAGGAGATTTGCCCACTTGCGGAAGAATGGGAACTTATGCGAGAACTTTCTTATCTTGATGTTGATGTCGATGTGCTTTGGCGACCTTTTGAAACACTTTCCAACGGAGAGCAGACAAAGGTTTTGATTGCCGCTCTTTTTCTTAATGAAGGGCATTTCCTACTGATTGATGAACCTACCAACCATTTGGATGCCAAAGCGAGAAAAAGTGTGGCGGCATATCTGAAAAAGAAAAAGGGATTCATCTTAGTTTCTCACGATCGTCGCTTTCTTGACGATTGTGTTGACTATATTCTATCGATTAACCGAGCGAATATCGAAGTGCAAAGAGGAAACTTTTCATCATGGATGTCAAATTTTGAGCGACAGCAAGAATTTGAACTGGCTCAGAACGAACGTTTGCAAAAGGACATCAGACGATTACAGCAGTCGGCAAAACGCGCTGCAGTATGGTCTGAACGTGTAGAAGCTTCCAAAATTGGGGCAGCAGATAAAGGTTATGTCGGTCATAAAGCCGCCAAAATGATGAAGCGTTCAAAATCTATAGAAGCGAGACAACAACAGACAATCGAACAAAAATCAGCATTGCTGAAAAATATGGAAACCGCAGAAGCCCTCAAGATACAACCGCTTAATTACCATACAGATTTGCTTGCATCATTATCGAATGTAGTAGTTTATTATGATGGCATTTCAGTTTGTGAACCCGTTTCGTTTGAAATAAGACAGGGAGAACGCATTGTGCTTGATGGAAAGAACGGCAGTGGCAAAAGTAGCCTGTTAAAGTTGGTAGTCGGGCAGTCCATAGATTATACGGGTACAGTAACACTTGGCTCTGGGCTTGTAATTTCTTATGTGCCACAGGATACATCGTATTTATGTGGAACCCTTTCCGAGTTTGCAGAAGAAAACAACCTTGATGAAAGTTTGTTCAAGGCAATTCTTAGGAAAATGGACTTTGAGCGTGTACAGTTTGAAAAGGATATTAAAGACTTTTCTGGCGGGCAAAAGAAGAAAGTCCTAATTGCGAAAAGCCTTTGTGAAAAGGCACACTTGTATGTATGGGATGAACCGCTCAACTTTATTGATGTGTACTCACGTATGCAGATTGAACAACTCATAACGGAGTTTGCCCCGACCATGCTCCTGGTAGAACATGACAGTGTTTTTCGAGATACTGTGGCAAGTAAAATTGTGAATATCTAAATTGGTTCTTCCGCAATTTTACGTTTTTCGCTTTAATAAAAATGGAGAATGCTGATTTACACTGGCATTCCAGTATTGAAAAATTACAAAATACGGATAATTGCGTAAGAACCTCTAAATTAAAATAATTGTATGGGTTAATTCCAGTTTTACAGAGACTCAAATTTCAGTTTGTCGGATTTACTCTAAAATTAGCAAAGACCGCTTACGTCGTGTAGGCGGTCTCTTTTTGTGTTTAGAAATATTTGATTTTGACCTTTCTTTTCTTGGCTGAAAGCACCTTGCAGAGAACATCGTCAACTCCGTCGGTGTATCTGCCTTGTGCTATCAGGCTGTTCTTCAAACGGATAAGTGATTGTATCACTCTGCTGTATTCGTCATCATTAAGATAGATATGGAACTTTTCTTCTCTCACAGTCGCTTCCTCCATTCATTGAATTTTGCTCTGATTACCGAAACATCTGCTTCGACATCAGAATAAATAAAGATATGTACGCTTTTGAAAACTGCTTTTACTCTATCGGCATACTCCGCTTCCGTTTCGGTTGTCTTAAAAGGGAGTTTTACAAGTTTTATATTTCGCTGCTTGCATAGATGGCTTTTGAGAACCTCCATATGTTCTGAGCCGTTCGTAAATTCTATCGCCAGCTTTTCTGACGGAATGTAGGTTTCAAGTGGTATTCCTAATAGTTTATCTGAACCGAGCTGTACCTTTAATCCTTTTTGATTGGCGTAATAGGCGACCGCCAAGCCGGGGAATACGGAGCGATATTCTTTTTCGCACACAGTGCATTTTTCTCCGATAATTGTTCTATCGCTGATTTTTGCTTTCCAAGAGTGTCCAAGTGAACATTTCCACCACACACTTTTCATTGACTTTCTTGACACTTGTGTCGGGAGCAGAGAGTTTTTTTCGTAATCCCATTCAGCAAGCAGTTTCCTGTCCGTTGTGGCTAAATCATTGTATCCTGCAAGAACCGCCCTGTCCGCACAAACCGGGCATACTGTTCCTTTTACACGAGCATTGATAACGGACTTCCACTCATTGCCACAGGTCTTACACTTCCACCAAACATTGTGTCTTGATTTTGCGTTTACCTCATCAGGCATTAGGGGATAATTTCTTTCTGACCACTCAGCCGCAAGGTCAGGGTGCGTAGTCGCCAAGTCATTAAATCCTTTGAGCAATGTATATCCGCTACAATACGGACATCTGCTCCCACCGGAACGGGTTGAAATAAGAGTGTACCACTCGTTTCCGCAATCTTTGCATTTCCACCAAGCCTTACTGTTTGCAAAGGCTGTTACCATTGTAGGCAGCAACGGAAGATTTCTGTCAGACCATTCAGCAGCAATATCGGGATACTGTGAAGCAAGGTCATTGAATCCGGCAAGGACTTTATTATGTGAGCAGTATGGACAGCCTGTTTTATTGATTGTTCTGCTTTTGACAGTAGCCGTCCACTCGTGACCGTGTTCGCACTTCCATATCACTTTTTTATGAGAACCGGCAGTAACCTCCGTTGGCTTAATCGTGTTTTTCTCAGACCACTCTAATGACAATTTCGGCTTTACCGTAGCCAAATCGTTAATACCCTCAACAACCCTTGCTCCTGAACAAATGGGGCAGCCTTCGCCTTTGGAACGAGCCTTCACGCTCGCCTGCCATTCGTGACCGCAACTGCCTTTCCACCAAACTCTCTTGTTTGAGCCGTAAGTAATATTATCGGGAGTAAGCGGAAAGTTCCTTTCCGACCATTCCGAAACAAGCTCCGGATGTACTTTCGCCAAACTATTACTCATAGCAAAACCGCTCCTTCCTCTCTGTTTGCACTCATTATATTGAGGAAAGAGAAATCGGGGTAGTTTGCGAACATGGGGAGAAATAAAAAAAACCCCTTGAAAAAGGTTCATCCTCTTTCAAGGGGTTATTCGACAAACGGGAAGCTATGATTATCTATACTCTTCAGGAAGTTCCATATGAAATACTTCGCACAACAACTTTACATCATGCATATCATTTTCATCATAATCGTATCCCAAATGGAACAGCAGTTGACTATACGGTTCAATACAAGAAACTTCTATTTCCTCAATTTTTCCTATTCCCGAAAAAATCTCTGATGGAAAACAATCCCCTTCGTAAAGAATTTCACCATTTTTTGTATATTCAAAACAATGTAAATCAATAATTCTTTTCTTCAAATCCTCCCATACTGTATGGTTCGTTGTTGTATACTCCATTTTTATCTCATAGAAACCATTGTTTTTAATTATCTGTATAAATTTATGATAATCTTTCTTTTCTACAAATATATCAATATCGTTATGTCTTCTTGTTTCATATCCAATAAGCGCATCTACACCCCAACCGCCGTCAAGAAATACTTTAATCTCCGCATCCGTTGCAAGTCTGATAATCTGTTTTGCATCTGTTATACTGACCATATTTTCCTCCCCTAAATCCCGATTTGTTTATCTGTCTTTTCAAATAATGGGCGACCTCGAAAGAAAGTCCCCCATTCACACTTTGAAATTATGCGATTTTTTTGCCTCTGCACGTTTTCCTACATCGATTGGTGTAAGTTTGGTGTAAGGCGTAAGGTTTTTCGTTTCCCCTGTGTCCGAAAACCCTTGATATTACGGGCTTTTTCGCGTTTCGGTCAATCTAAGGGTTTCATTGTCGGGAAGAGGAGGACATCACGGATGGAATGGTTATCCGTAAGTAGCATAACAAGTCTGTCTATACCGATACCCAAACCGCCTGTAGGAGGCATACCGTACTCGAGAGCGGTAACGAAATCGTGGTCAATCATATTAGCCTCGTCGTCGCCCGCCTCACGAAGTTTCATCTGGGCCTCAAAGCGTGACATCTGATCAATAGGATCATTCAGCTCGCTGTAAGCGTTGCCGTACTCACCGCCGAGAATAAACAACTCAAAGCGTTCTGTAAGAGCAGGACAATCGGGCTTTCTCTTAGTAAGCGGGCTGACCTCAACAGGATAGTCCATAATGAATGTAGGCTGAACGAGTTTTTCCTCAACAAATTCCTCAAAGAATGAATTGAGCACATCGCCCCAAGTAGCCTTGCCCGGAGCAATCTCGATATTCTTTTCTTTAGCGATAGCCACAGCTTTTTCGTCATCTGACATAAACTCGGCAAAGTCTACACCGCTAAACTCTTTTACTGCCTCTATCATAGTAAGGCGTCTGAATGGAGACTCAAGGTCAATCTCAGTGCCGTTAAAGGTGATGTGGAGATTACCGTCGCAAACCTCATTTGCAGCATTGCGAATAAGAGCCTCTGCAATGTCCATCATGCCGTGGTAATCTGTGAATGCCTGATAAAGCTCAATACAAGTAAACTCCGGATTATGTCTGACATCCATACCTTCGTTACGGAAATTTCTGCCAATCTCATACACACGCTCCATACCGCCAACGATAAGACGCTTTAGGTACAGCTCTGTAGCGATACGAAGATACATATCCATATCGAGAGAATTGTGGTGAGTAATGAACGGACGGGCAGCAGCACCGCCGGGAATAGTATTAAGAATAGGAGTCTCTACCTCAACAAATCCGAGATTGTCGAGATAGGAGCGAATAGAAGAAATAATCTTAGAACGCTTAATAAAGGTATCCTTTACATCCGGATTCATAATCATATCAAGATAACGCTTACGGTATCTTGTGTCTGTATCGGTAAGGCCGTGGAACTTTTCGGGCAAAGGAAGAAGTGACTTGGATATAAGTCTGATTTCCTTAGCATGAACAGAAATTTCGCCTGTTCTGGTCTTAAATACAAACCCTGTAATCTCAACAATATCGCCAATGTCCCAAGTCTTGAACTCTGCGAACACATCCTCGCCCACATCGTTCATACGAACATATGCCTGTATTCTGCCGTTGCGGTCCTGAATGTCGATAAAATTAGCCTTGCCCATATCACGCCAAGTCATAATTCTGCCGGCAATGGTTACATCCTTATTTTCGAGTTTATCAAAGTCTGCCTTAATTTCGTCGCTGTGATGAGTCTGTGTAGCAAGAGTAATCTCAAACGGATCTCTGCCGCTGTCCTGAAGTGCTTTGAGCTTATCTATACGAATCTGCTTTTGCTCATTTTCGGACAGAACAACCTCTGCCATAGTCATCTGTGCGGCATTAGCGTTGTTGCCTATCTTTTCGATAATATCAAGAACCTCTGCCTCGGTATCCGCATTGCCGCTGAGAGCTACTGCGCCTGTCTGGAGGAACAGTGTATACTTAACCTTATCACCGTCAGCCTCTACGAGATACTTTGGATTAGTCTTTTCTTCATCATTTTGGAGAGTGTTTTGGACTTTCATACGGCTGTTCTTCTTAACTGCTTTTACGCCTCTCTTGCAGGCATCCTCTTTTTCGAAAACAGGAGAAGAACCTACAGCCTTATCGTCTATCAACAGCTCAAATGTGAAAGTGCCGTCACCCTTTTTGGTGATTTCAAACTTTCCTGCCATAAATAATTACCTCTTAATCAATAGCTTTAATTTCAAATTCAAGATTTCCGATAGGAGCCTCTACCGTAACAGTCTCTCCTACCTTTGCGCCCATAAGAGCTGTGCCCACAGGACTTTCGTCAGAGATTTTGCCCTCGGACGGATTGGACTGAGAAAAGCCTACTATCTCGTAAACAGCCTCTGTATTGTCTGATTTTCTGAGGACAGTAACCTTTGAGCCCATAGAAACGCTGTCTTTATCGCCTGAGTCAATGATAACTGCGTGGTCAAGCTGATATTCCAGCTCATTGATACGAGCCTCAATTTTTGCCTGCTCTGATTTTGCTTCGTCATATTCGCTGTTTTCACTAAGGTCACCGTAGGAACGGGCAACTTTAAGTTTTTCTGCGATATCAACACGGCCTTCGGTTTTCAGCTTTTCGAGTTCTGCCTCGAGTTCTGCTTTGCCTGCCGTTGTCATTTTGAATGTCTTTGCTGCCATAGTAATAACTCCTTTACATAATAGTGCTATTTTAACTCTATAATTATATATTATCCGCCTGTCAAAGTCAATGTTTATTTATACTAAAAAACGGTGCAGAACACTGTCTGCACCGAATGGGACTTGTTATCAGTCGTTAGGTATAAATGCCTTGTGTACGGCAGATACTGCACGGTCTGCGTCATCTGCATCTATAATAACGGAAATCTTGATTTCGGAAGTAGAAATCATACGAATGTTGATATTGCGCTCATAGAGTGCCTCAAACATCTTAGTAGCAGTACCCGGGTGAGACTCCATACCTGCACCAACGATGGATACCTTAGCTACATTTGTGTCACAAAGAATCTGTGCATCCTGGAGAGCAGATGATTCTTTGAGCAATTCAACAGCCACAGGGCCGTTCTCCTTGCTGACTGTGAACACAATATCCTTTGTGTTGTCTCTGCCGAATGACTGAAGAATAATATCAACATTGATATTCTTCTGGCTCATCTTGGAGAATACATTAAATGCAACGCCCGGATTATCCTTTACACCGAGTACGGATACGAGAGCTACATCCTTGTCTTTAGTTACACCGCGAATCAACATTTTTTCCATTTTTGCTACCTCCTTAACGACAGTGCCCGGAATTGGATTAAGTGATGAGAGCACTTCAAGTTCTACGGAATATTTTTTTGCCATCTCGACGGAACGGTTGTTCAGTACCTGCGCACCCAATGTGGCAAGCTCCAGCATTTCGTCATAAGTTATTTCTTTAAGCTTCTTTGCACCTTCGACCTTTCTCGGATCTGCGGTGTACACGCCCTCAACATCGGTAAATATCTGACATTTGTCTGCGTGAAGTGATGCCGCAATAGCAACAGCGGAAGTGTCCGAGCCGCCCCTGCCGAGAGTGGTAAGGTCATCGTAGCGGTTAATACCCTGGAAACCGGCAACTACCACGATATTGTGCTTTGCAATTTCTGCCTGAAGTCTGTTTGGCTTTATGTTCTTAATACGGGCAGAGCCGTAAACAGAATTAGTATTAAATCCTGCCTGCCAGCCCAAAAGGCTGATAACGGGATAGCCCAAATGCTCGATAGCCATAGCCAAAAGAGAAATAGAAATCTGCTCGCCTGCTGTAAGGAGCTGGTCAAGTTCTCTCTTAGGAGCGGATGGGTTAATCTCCTGTGCTTTTTCGATAAGGTCGTCCGTAGTATCGCCCTGAGCGGACACAACTACAACAACATCATTGCCCTTTTTGTAAGTATCTGTTACGATACGGGCAACATTCATTACTCGTTCGGCATTAGCCACAGATGAGCCGCCGAATTTTTGTACTATAAGTGACATATTTTCCTCCAAAAATATATTAGTAGTTTGTTACTTTGATAACGTTGATAACCTCTACATCCTTGAGCTTTTCGTTCAGCTCATTCTGAGTCATGGAATCGGTTATAAATGCAACCTCGTCGGACGGCTGTCCTACTCGTGTAAGGAATTTTACATCATTGAGCAGAGCCTTAACCTTAGACTCGCTGCTCTTTGCTCTTACATAGAAAGGCATCTCGATAGTAGCCTTTTCGTCCACAACATAATCCTCGTTGCCTGCGCCCCAGCCGAAGTTAATTCTGCGTTCAACATGGACTGCGCTGTCTACCATATCCGCAACAACGGCAGAAGCTGTAGCGAGCTTGCCGGCGCCCTGTCCGTAAAAGCAAACATCGCCTACTGCGTCGCCTCTGACAAGAATGGCATTAAATACACCGTTTACGGAAGCAAGCTGTGAGCCGTGGAAAACAACAGCAGGACTTACGAAAGCCGCAATCTTATCGTCGTTGATATATTTGATTTGGCCGAGAAGTTTGATTACACCGCCGATAGAAGAAATGTACGAAACATCCTCAAGAGTAATATTAGTAATACCCTCTGCCTCTACTTGATTAGGATAAACATGCTTGCCAAAAGCAAGGGAAGCAAGAATACAAACCTTTCTGCAAGCGTCAAAGCCCTCAATATCCGCTGTAGGATCTTTTTCGGCATAACCGTTGTCCTGCGCCAGCTTAAGTGCAGCCTCAAAGGTCATACCGTCCTCAATCATCTTTGTGAGAATAAAGTTTGTTGTGCCGTTGAGAATACCTGCAATGCCCTCGATATTGTTAGCAATGAGGCACTGTGACATAGGACGAATAATCGGGATACCGCCGCCTACCGATGCCTCAAAGAGATAGTTTACACCGTTTTCTTCTGCTGCCTGCAAAAGCTCAAGTCCCTTTTGTGCCACAAGCTCCTTATTGGAGGTGACAACACTCTTGCCGGCCTTGAGCAATTTGAGGGTGAAATCAAAAGCCGGATTAACCCCGCCCATTGTCTCTGCTACAACCTTTACCTCATCGTCATTGAGAATATCGTTAAAATCTTTTGTGAAAAGTGCCTCGTGAGAATCGCCGGGAAAATCACGCAAATCGAGAATATATTTTACCTCCAGCGGCTCACCTGCAGTACGTTTTTTGATTGTCTTTTCGTGAGTTTCTATTACTTCTACCACGCCGGAACCTACTGTTCCGTAGCCCATAACTGCAACTTTCATTTTATTCCTCCTGTTATACCATTTCTACGGATTTTACTCCGGAGATATTTTTTATTTTTTTCACCATTTCGTCATTGGTTATATGTGTATCTGCTGTTCGCACGGTAACCGATACATCTGCCACATTGTTCACCGGAACACTTTGGTTTACGCTGAGGACATTTGCACCTGCGAGATACAGCTCATTCATAACCGAACTGAGCACACCGGCGTTATCAGTGAGCTTTGCGTTAATGGTAGCTGTATCCTCGTTATCTCCGCTGTACTCAAATATTTTGTCCTTATATTTATAGTATGCAGATCTGGAGATACCTGCCATTTTTGCAGCGGCAGACGCCGAAGCCGCTTCGCCCGATGCCAAAAGACTCTTTGCAGCGAGTACCTTTGTATACACCTCAGGCAAAATCGACTGCTCTACAAGCAGATATTTTATGCCGCTCATTTGTCCACCACCCAAATACACTTGTTTTACAGTGAAAAACACTTTCTATATATTACCACCAAACCGCTCCATATACAAGAAAAATTTTTTATTTTTTGCAAAATAGATAATTTTTTTATGAAATATTTAATAATATTTGTAATTTTGCTTGAATAAATCAAGATATTGAATTAGAATAATATTATTATTTAGATTTGAGGTAACAAAATGAATCCAAAAGTTGAAAAAAGGCGGGACTTTTTGATTAACCTGCTTTACCTCGCCGCAATATTGGGACTCGCATATGTATTTTTCAAATACCTGTTTTGGATGGCGGCGCCGTTTTTGTTGACATTTTTCTTTGCAATGCTGCTGCAGCGCCCTCTGAGATGGCTTGACAAAAAGACAGAAAAAAAGGCTCACACATTCTGGAGCATTGCTCTCGTCATACTGTCGGTAATGATAATTATTATTCCTCTCGTATTTATTTTTATCGGAATAGGAAACAAAATTTCGGACTTTGTATCATATCTGGTGGGACAGCTTGACGATATACCTACTTTTTTGGCTACTCTCGAAAAAGAGATACTCGACCTGCTGAAACATCTGCCGTCGGGACTGTACAAAACACTGAGCAACACCGTCACCGAATCATTCACTAAACTCATTCAGGGCGGTGAATCGGCAACATCGGCGATAGATATGGACACAATAAAGAGCGGACTGTCCACCGGCATATCCGGAATGTACAGCGTGGTAAAGAACATACCGTCCGTGCTGATAGTAATAGTTATCGGATTTGTGGCTTGGATATTCTTCACAAAAGATTATGACAAAGTTGTACGCTTTATCCAAAGGCAGATGCCTAAAGATAAGAAAAACACCCTCGTTGAATTCAAGCAAGTGTTCTACAAGACTATACTCACAATGTTCAGAGCTTACGGTTTGATTATGTGCATAACATTCGGTGAGTTGCTGTTAGGTTTTTCAATCCTTTCTATGCTGGGAATAATGAAAAACGGCTACTTCGCACTGATTGCCGCCGGCATTGCAATATTTGATATTCTTCCGGTTGCAGGCTCAGGCGGAATACTGATACCTTGGGCAATCGTTTGCTTGGTAACAGGCAACTATAAGCAAGCAATCGGTCTGATAATCATATATGTAGTAATCACTGTAATAAGGCAGTATATTGAGCCTAAGATAGTGGGAACATCATTGGGAGTAAATCCGATAGTAACACTTATGGGACTGTACTTCGGTCTGAAGCTGTTCGGATTCATCGGTATGTTTGTTGTACCTATCACGATTATGACGCTGAAAGCGTTGAACGACAACGGCAGAATTTCTATTTGGAAAACCTCTGCAAACGACAGAAAATAAAAACGAAAGAACGGTATTTGTTATTGAGTACAAATACCGTTCTCTTTATTTTATGTCGCTTACTTTTTGAGTTTAAGTGCTCTGGTTGCGTTGAGCACGGCAATAACCATTACACCTACATCGGCAAAAATGGCTACCCACATATTAGCTATACCCACAGCACCGAGAATCAAGCACACTGCTTTTACTATCAAGGAGAATACTATGTTTTCCTTAACTATTTTAAGGGTGTGAACCGAAATCCTTTTGGCAAAAGAAATCTTAGCAGGATCATCATCCATAAGAACAATATCGGCAGCCTCGATAGCCGCATCCGAGCCGAGAGCACCCATAGCGATACCCACATCCGCTCTGGAAAGAACAGGGGCATCATTTATACCGTCGCCTACAAATGCGAGCTTTTCTTTTTCATTCTTTTCGCCGAGCAAGCGTTCGACCTGCTCTACCTTATCGGCAGGCAGAAGCTCGCTGTGATACTCGTCTATGCCAAGCTCTGCAGCTACTCTCGATGCTGCCTTTTCGGCATCACCGGTGAGCATAACTGTTTTGCGTACGCCGTTTTCCTTCAGCTCGGCTATTGCCTGCTTTGATGTAGCCTTTGGCACATCGGAAATAACTATACATCCGGCATACACACCGTCGACGGATACATATACCACAGTACCCTCGTCGTGAGGCTCTGTTACTGTGATATTTTCTTTTTTCATTAGCTTAATATTGCCGGCAAAAACCTGCTTATTGTCCACTACTGCACTGACGCCGTGGCCGGCTATCTCGCTTATATCAGTAACGCAATCCGAGGCAATCTTTGCACCGTAATGTTTGCGCAGACTCACACTGATAGGATGACTTGAGCCGCTTTCGGCATATGCGGCGTATCTGACAAGGTCTTTTTCCGAAAAATCATTTGTGGGATAAATGCCTGTTACCTCAAACACGCCTTTTGTGAGAGTACCTGTTTTGTCGAACACAACATATTTTGTATCGGACAGAGCTTCAAGATAATTTGAACCTTTTACCAAAATTCCGTTAGCCGACGCACAGCCTATTCCGGCAAAAAAGCTGAGAGGAATAGAAATAACAAGTGCACAAGGACAGCTGATAACAAGGAATGTCAATGCTCTGATAATCCACTGACTCCACATAGCGTCATAACCGGCAATCAGTCGAATAATCGGCGGCAAAAGCGCAAGTGCAAGAGCACTGTAGCACACTGCCGGAGTATAATACTTTGCGAATTTTGTGATGAAATTCTCCGACCTTGATTTTTTCATACTTGAATTTTCTACCAAATCAAGAATCTTGGAAACTGTTGACTCGCCAAACTCCTTAGTGGTGCGGACAGTTATGGCACCTGTAAGATTGATACAGCCGCTGATAACCTCCTCGCCTATCTTAGCACTGCGAGGAACGCTCTCACCGGTCAATGCGGCAGTATCCAGCGTTGTGTTACCGCTGACAATAACGCCGTCGATAGGCACCTTTTCGCCGGGATTGACTATAATCTCCGTACCGATTGCTACATCATCAGGATCAACCTGCGTCAGCTCTCCGTCCACCATAACATTTGCATAGTCGGGACGAATGTCCATAAGAGCAGTTATGTTCTTCCTGCTCTTGCCTACAGCTACACTTTGGAACAGCTCACCTATCTGGTAAAACAGCATTACTGCTACACCCTCACGGTAATCTCCCAGTGCAACAGCTCCGACTGTAGCTACTGCCATCAAAAAGTTTTCATCAAACACTTGGCCGTGAATAATACCCTTAAATGCTTTCTTCAGTATGTCGTAACCGATAATAAGATACGGCACCATATACATAGCTAACTGAATATATTTGTTTATGTCAACGAGCTTGCACAGAATACTTATGACAACAATCAGCACAAACGAAACGATAATGCGTATAAGCGTCTTTTTTTGCTTTTTATTCATACTGCATCCTCTCCTGTCAGATATAAATTTCGCAGTCGTCCTCTACCTTTTTACAATTTTTGAGCACGGACTTCATCACTGCCTTTTCGTCTGCGTCGTCGGCAAACTCAACCTTCATCTTTTGTGTCATAAATGAAACTGTGGCGTCCTGAACTCCGGAGGTCTTTTTTGCTGCCTCCTCCATTTTTGCGGCACAATTTGCACAATCCACTTCAATCTTATATGTCTTTTTCATAATAATAGTAACTCCTTTTGTTGCTTTAACATATGAATAACTGTTCATATGTTAATTTGATTATATCATACTATTATTATATGTCAATAGTTTTCTGAAGTTTTTTGAAAAAATAAAAAAGACTCGGGGCATTCAGTGAACGCCTCAAGCCTTTTGATTGAAAAATTATGTTAGATAGATACCTCATGAGCAATTTGGTAGAGATTCATATCGATAGACTTCTTCATATTAAGAGCCTCAAATATATCATAATCCACTACCTCGCCGTGCTTAAGTGCTACGACACGGTTGCCGATATCCTGCATAAGCAGCTTAACTGCATAGTTGCCCATACGGGTAGCAAGGATTCTGTCCTCTGCTGTAGGATAACCGCCACGCTGTGCATAGCCGAGAACATTATATCTGCTCTCAACGCCGGTCTTCTTTTCGATATCTTCTGCAAGCTCCTTAACATCAACATCACAGCCCTCTGCTACGATGATGATAAAGTGCTTTTTGTCTGTGCGCTGTGTCTTTTTCATACGCTCAATTACGTGCTTCTCTACATCAACCTTAACCTCCGGGATAAGGATAGAGGTAGCGCCGCAAGCAATACCTGCATTAAGTGCAAGATAACCTGCTCTCCTGCCCATAACCTCGATAACACTGCAACGGTCGTGGGACTCTGTGGTGTCTCGAATACGGTCAACCATATCCATAATAGTATTAAGGCAAGTATCATATCCGATAGTCTTGTCGCAGCAAGCAATGTCGTTGTCGATAGTGCCGGGAAGTCCTACACAAGGAATACCTCTCTCGCTAAGGTCACGAGCACCACGGAAAGAACCGTCGCCGCCGATAACAACAACGCCCTCGATGCCATATTCCTGACAAGTGCGAATAGCCTTACGCATACCCTCCTCGGTAGCAAACTCGGTAGAGCGTGCTGAATAAAGGATTGTACCGCCACGATTGATAATATCAGAAACCGAACGCAAATCCATTTCTACCAAATCGCCGTTAATAAGGCCATTATAACCTCTGATAACGCCGTAAACTTTAATTCCGTTTTCACAAGCTGTTCTTACTACCGCACGAACTGCCGCATTCATTCCGGGTGCGTCTCCGCCGCTTGTTAAAACTGCAATAGTTTTCATAATAAATCCTCCCTGCAATATCACTGCTTTTTCATTCAAAAGCGGTCAAAATTTTGCATTGATAAAATTATAGCAATCTATATTTTACTTAAAACAGTAGTAAATGTCAAGTATTGTCAGTAAATAACTGCAACATTTTTATCTCCTAGCAGCCTTTTCAGCTCATTTATCATAGTATCATTAGGCTCTACGGACATAGTTCTGTCTTGACGATGGTACTTTTTTTCGTCTTCATAGTAGAAGTAGAGGGGCAAATTGCCGTCAAAAATGGATGTAATTACCTTAGCTTTTTTGATGTTTTTGTCCTCTGCCGAAGAAAATCTCAAAAACATACCCTTATGCTTTTTGTCAGAATGATTATGCTCCTCGGCTCTCGCAGTATTTACTTTTTCCGTAAGAGAGGTGGGTTTAATCACCGCATTGGCCAAAAGCTTAGGGTCCTTTTCTTCTTCTACGGACAAGGTACCGTTTACGGCGACCACATTATCCTCGGCAATCATAGATGAATATTTCAAAAAAATCTTAGGAAACAGCACGACCTCAATACTGCCGTACAAATCCTCTATGGTAACGAAAGCCATATTAGCCTTGTTGGCACGAGTCTGTTTTATGGTAATATGAGTGATAATTCCGCAAACGGTAATATCATCGCCGTTTTTATATTTCGAGTCGGGATTATCTGCCGAGAGGACATCAAAGGTGTGAGCACAACCTGCCTTTTCGGCATATTTTTCATACTTATCCATAGGGTGACCGGATAGGTATAGTCCGGTCATTTCCTTTTCCATCTTAAGTAACTCAGAATGTGAAAATTCGGTAACATCAGGCAATTCAAAGCTGTAGCCGAAGTCATCACTGATATCAAACAGCCCCACCTGACCGTACATCGTCTTTTGCATCTGCTGCTCAATATTGCTGACAAGTGACGGCAAAGCCTGAAGCATCTGTCTCCTGTTAGCGTCGAAGCAATCCATTGCGCCGCATCTGATGAGAGACTCGACGGCACGGCGGTTAAAGTGTCCGTTCTGCATACGGGAACAAAAATCGAACAAATCGGTGAAGTCGCCGTTTTTTCTTTCTTTTATTATTTCATCAATAAAATCATTGCCTATATTTTTTATTCCCAACAAACCGTAATTTATTGTATTTTTGTTGGCGGTAAAGCCCTTCATCGACTTGTTTATATCCGGCGGAGCGAGGCGGAGTCCCAGTCTTTTGCTCTCGGCGATATAACGAGCCACCTTGTTGGCAGAATCCAAAACAGAGGTAAGGAGTGCCGCCATAAATTCTGCCGGTGCATAGCACTTTAGGTACGCACAGCGATAAGAAACGAGCGCATAGCAAGCGGCGTGAGATTTGTTAAAAGCATATGATGCAAAATCCGTCATCTTGTCGAACAAACTCTCTGCAACAGAGGACGGAATATTATTCTTTTCACAGCCCGATACAAAATTAGTGCGTTCCTGCTCCATGACATCGAGCTTTTTCTTGCTCATGGCACGGCGGATAACATCCGCTCTGCCAAAAGAAAATCCGGCAAGGGCACGGAATATCTCCATAACCTGTTCTTGATATACCATACAGCCGTTGGTCTCCTTAAGTATCGGCTCAAGGAGAGGCGTGTCGTACTTGATTTTGCTGTGGTCGTGCGAATTTTCGATATAAGTATCTATTTGGCTGGCAGGTCCCGGGCGGAACAGAGAAATCGCCGCTATCAAGTCCTCAAAACGAGATGGCTTTAGGTTGGTGAGCATCTGTTTCATGCCCGACGACTCAAACTGAAACACACCCTCGGTTCGTCCTCGTGAGAACAGCGCAAAAACTTTTTTATCATCCAAAGGAATATTGTTTATATCAATACCTGCCGCCTTTGAGGCGGAGTCAATAACAGTCAAATTTCTGTTGCCCAAAAAGTCCATTTTGAGCAATCCGAGGCGCTCCAATGCAGTCATAATGAACTGTGTAACAACAAGTCCGTCATTCGTCGCCAAAGGGACATAAGACGACACAGGATCATGGGTAATGACTACACCTGCTGCATGGGTGGAAGCATTGCGAGGCATACCCTCCACCTTTTTCGCAGTCTCGATAAGTTCTCGAATTTGGTCATTGTTTTCGATAGCACTGCGGAGCTGTGCACTGCTGTCTATAGCCTGCTGAATAGTAATTTTATATGCCGGCGGTATAAGCCTAACCACCGAGTCCACCGCATTGTACGGCATACCCATAACTCTGCCAACATCACGAATTGCGGCACGAGCCTTAAGAGTACCGAATGTCACTATCTGTGCAACATGATTAGCTCCGTACTTTTCGGTAACATAATCAATTACTTCTTGGCGGCGTTCGTAACAAAAATCTATGTCAAAATCCGGCATAGAAACACGCTCAGGGTTCAAAAATCTCTCAAAAATCAAGCCGTATTTCATAGGGTCAACATCTGTAATGCCGACACAATATGCGGCTATAGAACCGGCACCGGAACCTCTGCCGGGGCCTACGGGAATATCTTTAGATTTAGCGAAAGCAACAAAATCACGAACAATAAGGTAATAATCTGTGTAACCCATATAGTTGATTACGCCAAGCTCATAATTAAGTCTGTCGATATATTCCTTAGGCGGCTCTGCTCCGTATCTGCGGTGCATACCCTCATCGCAAAGTCTCTTTAAATAGCCAAAATGATCCTCGTTGTCAGGAGTTTCAAAATAGGGCAGTTTTGTGTTGCCGAACTCAAAATCAAAATTGCACATATCCGCAATTCGCTGAGTATTGTCAACTGCTGACGGTACATCGGAGAATATGCTCCTCATCTCATCCTCTGACTTAAGATAAAAATTGTCACTGTGAAACTCGAGTCCTGTGTCCTCACCTATAATATGGTTAGTGGCGATACAAATAAGAACCTGCTGAATATTGGCGTCCTCTCTGTTCACATAATGAACATCGTTAGTGGCAACCATAGGTATGCCTGTATCTGCGCTGAGTCTCTTTATACCGTCGAGAACAACCTTTTGCTCGTCAAGGCCGTGATTTTGGAGCTCTAAATAATAATTACCGTCGCCGAAAACTTCGTTATACCACAGGGCAACACACTTAGCCTCGTCATAATCACGGCGAAGAAGTGCCTGCGGTATCTCACCTGCAAGGCAAGCGGAGAGGCAAACCAAACCGTCGCTGTATTTTTCTAACAAATCGTGATCGACTCTGGGCTTGAAATAAAAGCCCTCTGTATATGACGACGACACCATTTTGATTAAATTCTTATATCCCGTTTCGTTCTTAACGAGCAGCACAAGGTGGTTATATTCCTTATCGAGAACTTTGTCACGGTCGAAGCGGGTGCGGAGTGCAACATAGACCTCACAGCCTATAATCGGCTTAACTCCCTGTTTTTTGCACTCGTCGTAAAAATCTACGGCGCCATACATATTGCCGTGGTCGGTAATGGCAAGGGAGGTCATACCCAGCTCTTTTGCACGTGACACAAGATTGCCGAGGCGGCAAGCGCCGTCCAGCAGGCTAAACTGTGTGTGCAAATGGAGATGAGTAAACATAGCGTCCTCCGTTACAATTCTTTTGCTATTTCAACAAGTCTTTTCAGTCTATGATTAGCACCGCTTTTTGACAGCGGCGGGTCAAACATCTCTGCCAGCTCCTGCAAGGAGGAGTCGGGATTTTCGAGTCGAATGAGAGCCATCTGTTCCAAAGGCTCAGGCAGAGAGGAAAGTCCTCTCTTATCTTTTATTTTCAGTATAGCCGCTATCTGCGGTGAAGCGGCTCTGACCATTTTTTCTATATTTGCAGTCTCACAATTCGCCTTTCTGTTGGCGGAATTGCGTATCTCTTTTACTATCTTAACATTCATCATATCGAACATGGCGACAGAGGCACCCATCATATAGAGGCAGTCCTCTATCTGCTCGCTGACCTTAAAGTAAATAATGTTATATCCCTTGCGGTTAGTAAGTTTTGGATTCAGCTCCATTTCCTGCAAAAAGGTAATAAAGCTCTTAGTCAAATTAAGGAACGGCACAATAAATTCCAAATGATAATCCTTTTCGGGAGATGACACTGTGCCGCAAGACAAAAATGCACCTGCCAAAAAAGCATTTTGGCATCGGGGGCACTGAAAATTCGAAAAATTCACCTTTAGGTTAGTGTCACTCTTATTGTGTCCAAAAAAAGTAAATATTTTTGTGGCAATCGCCTTGTCTTCGACGACTATGGAATAGTTCTTGCCAGATGGTGACACTGAAATATCGGTGTCGATATTGCACAATTCTTTAAGCAATCTTTTGTACAGCATTACTATATTTTCATTTTCCGTCTGAAACATACAGCCTCTGTAGGAAAATTCCTTAGAAAAAAGAGTCATACCGTAGAGCAGACTCTTTTTGCAGCAATAGCTTTCGTATTCTATTTTAACAAGCTCGTTTTTTACCTGCGAGGAAAAAGACATATTACTTACCTACTAATTTCTGTCAATATCTCTGTGATTAACAGACACATTGTCCCAATGCTTGCTGAAATGCTCAGCCAGTGCTTCTGCGAATACGACACTGCGGTGATTTCCGCCGGTACAGCCGATTGCGATAACCACCTGACTCTTGCCCTCTCGTATGTAGAGCGGGTTAAGATAATCAAGAAGATTTTTCATTCGCTTAAGCAGCTCGTGAGACTCATCAAAGCTGAACACATAGTCATAAACCTCTTTGTCAAGGCCTGTCTTGTCACGCAACTTCTCTACCCAATACGGATTAGGAAGGCAACGGACATCTATCACAAAATCCGCATCGGCAGGTATGCCGTGTTTAAAGCCAAATGATACCACATGGATATTCATAACTGCACGCTCGTCATCCAAAAGAATTTGGGTAAGTCTTTCTCTGAGCTGAGACGGATTCATATCCGAGGTATCAATAACATAATCTGCACTGAGACGGACCGGAGCAAGAACCTCTTTTTCATAAGACAGGGCGTCCTCGATTGAGCCGTTAAACTTGTCAGCAAAAGGATGTTTTCTGCGAGTGAGCTTATATCTCTTAAGTGCAACATGATTTTTTATGTCAAGATAGATTATCTTTACTATATTTCCGTCTGTGTTTCTAAAATCCTTTACCGCCTCGTTGAACGCATTAAGCACACCACGGGTACGAACATCGGTAACGATTGCTATTTTGTTGTACACATCGGACTTTTTCATAAGAGAAACAAATACCGAAATAAGCTCAGCAGGCATATTGTCTATGCAATAGTAGCCGGTATCCTCCATAAAACTCATTGCGGTTGATTTTCCGGCGCCCGAAACGCCTGTCAAAAGAACTATCTCCATATTTATCCCTCTTTCTTTTATTTTGTAACTCTTATTTCCATTTCAAGGCGTACGCCTTTTTCTTTATATACAGTATCGGACACCTTTTTGCAAAGAGTCAAAACATCGTCACAAGTAGCGCCGCCGATATTGATAACAAATCCGGCATGCTTAGTGCTGACCTGTGCGCCGCCTACCGTGGCGCCCATAAGATTGCACTCCTGAATAAGAGCACCTGCATAATATCCCTCAGGTCGCTTAAAGGTGGAGCCTGCCGACGGATATTCCAGCGGTTGCTTAGCCTTTCTTCTGCCGATAAGGTCGTCCATTTTTTCTCTTATTTCTTTCTTAGACTTCGGCTGCAGCTTCAGATACAAGTCTGTAATAATACAGTCGTTATCATAATATGCCGAATGGCGATAGGACAAGTCCAAATCATCGCCGCAAAGAGTGCCGACATTACCGTTGCTGTCTATATGGCGACATTTTGTGAGCACATCTTTCATCTCGCCGCCGTATGCGCCTGCGTTCATAAAAGCCGCACCGCCGCAGCTGCCGGGAATACCGTAGGCAAATTCCAAGCCCGAAAGTTTATGCTCCCAAGCGAATCTGCACGCTCTGATAAGAGGAGCGCCTGCCTCGCAGTGAATAACATTATCCTCCAAAAGCTCAATTTTGCCAAAGTCCTTGCCTATCAGGATGACACAAGCGTCTATGCCGTCGTCACTGACAAGCAAATTTGAGCCGTTGCCCACAGGAATATATCTGATGCCCAAGGAATTGCAAATTTTTACTGTATCGGCAATCTGCGAGATACTGTCGGGTACAACCGCAACAGCCGCCGGACCGCCTATTTTGAATGTCGTATGTGAGCTCATCGGTTCGTCTGTGAGATACTTTATCCCTTCTTCATTCAACAAGCTCTTAAGTTCGTTTATATTATTCAAGATATAATCCACCGATTCGTTATTTTGTTGAGCCCAAAATAGCTGCGCCGATAATACCTGCGTCATTGCCCAATGTAGCTTTCATAATCTTAGTCTGCATCTTGGAATAAACGCTGTAGCGCTCAGACTCTATATATCTGCGAAGCGGACGGAGCAAAGTCTCGCCCTCGTTACAAATACCGCCGCCTACACAAATAATTTCGGGCTGGAGAGCATTAACAAGATTTACAAGACCGCATGAAACATATTTTACATACTGGTCAACTACCTTTATGCCTGCTATGTCACCGTGACGCATAGCATCGAATGCAGTTCTGCCGGTAACCTTGCCCTCTTCTTTTACAAGCTCGTGCATAATGGAATCCGGATACTCCTGCATGGCACGCTTGGTCTGATTGATAAGAGCGGTAGCAGAAGCATAAGCCTCCCAACAGCCTTTTCTGCCGCAGGTGCACTCCTCGCCGTCAACAACGATAACCATATGACCGCACTCACCGCCGGCATTGTTTACGCCTGATACGATTTTGCCGTCTACGATGATACCCGAGCCTACCCCTGTACCGAGAGTAACGGCAACAAAATCCTTTGCACCGTTGCCGCATCCTGCATACGCCTCACCGAGAGCGGCACAGTTAGCATCATTCTCAACATATACTTTGTCTGTACCGAGACGCTCGCTGAGCATTTCTTTAGCCGGTACATTATCAAATCCCAAATTGTTTGCAAATTCAATAACGCCGTCCGAATTAACTGTACCGGGGGTACCGATACCTACAGACTCTATATCTGCGATAGTAAGGTTTGCCTCAGCCATAGCCTCCTTGCAGACCTTTGCAATATCGTCAAAAATTTCGTCAGCAGAACGAGGCATAGCAGTAGGAGTCTTAGCCTTTGTAATCATATTATACTTTTCGTCTACTACTGCCGCAACGATATTTGTTCCGCCTAAATCAATTCCTATAGTGTACATAATGTATATCCCCTTTTTGTTATTTATGAATTATTCCAAATTTCGAGCTCTTTATCGTTCGGCTCAATATCCTCCATACCGAGCGAATGCATAAGCTCCTTTGCACCATTGTAGCCCATCTTTTTTTGGCGGTTATTCATAGCCGCCGTCTCAACGATGACTGCAAGGTTACGACCCGGAGTAATAGGCACTGTGATAACCGGCACCTTTACATCCAAAATCTTAGCATATTCATTATCCAAGCCCAAACGGTCATAAGCCTTTGTGGCATCCCACTCCTCGAGCTGAATAATCATATCTATTTTTTCCTGAGACTTAACGGCACCCATACCAAAGATACGGCGGGCATTGATAATGCCTATACCTCTAAGCTCAATAAAGTGACGAATATTACTGGGTGATGAACCCTCGAGGGTTGTGTCGTTCACTCGTCTGATTTCTACAGCATCATCGGCAATAAGTCGGTGACCACGCTTGATGAGCTCGATAGCGGTCTCACTCTTACCTGCTCCGCTTTCGCCGACGATAAGCACGCCTTCACCGTAAACCTCTACCAAAACGCCGTGGCGGGTTATACGAGGTGCAAGCTCTCTGTTAAGGAAGCCGATAATGGACGCCAAAAACGGCGAAGTTTCCTCATTTGTACGCAAGAGCGGAACCTGGTATTTTTTGCAAGCATCATATAGATAATCGGGAATCTCAAGTCCTCGTGTTACAACAGCGGCAGCCGGATGCAGTCCCAGCCAGCAACCCAATGCTTTCTCTCGCTTTTCGTCAGTCATATTAAGCAAAAAGCCGAACTCTGTCCAACCCAAAATCTGAAGTCTGAGCGGATCAAAATAGTCCGTGTAGCCCGTCATAACTATACCGGGACGGTTCACCTCATTAGTGATAATTTGGATTTCGTTAGCCGGTTTTGGACAATAGACTATCTCGAGATTATGGCGTTCTATTATTTTTTCTAATGTTACAAAATACTGTTCTGACATAGATTCACCCCGATAACCGTATTCAAATTTTATTATATATTATATTGCCCTCATTATCAAGTAAAAAGTTTATATAATGAGCACAATTTGTAATTTACATTAAGGTACGGCTATGATATAATTGTACCAAACAAATTTAGGAGCAAAATTATGAACAGCAAACTAAAAATTGCTATAGGTACAGAAGCGTTTCCGCCCACCATCGACGGCATTAGCACTGTAGCAAAATGCTATGCGGATATAATAAATGCCAGTGACGATATGGGCGAGGCTGTTATCGTTACGCCAAAAAATCCTAACCAAGAGGACTACAAATATCCGTACGAGATTTATCGCTACAAGAGCCTGTTCACTTTTGGCGAGGGATACCCTGTAGGCTGGCCGTTCAAAAAGGAGTTTGCACTGGATATAATCGCAAAAGATTTTGATATTCTGCACTCTCACTGTCCTATCGCAACCAGCTATTTTTTCAGAAGAATAAACAGACTGCACCGTATTCCTCAGGTGCTGACATATCACACCAAATACGAATACGATTTTGAAAACAGAATACCGACTTTGGCGATAAAACACAGAGCATACGGATTTTTGCTCAACAACATAAAAAGTGCCGATGAGGTATGGGTTACAAGCAAGGGAACTGCCGACTCTCTGCGAAAGGTAGGCTACGAGGGCGACTATGTAGTCATGCCAAACGGATGCGATCTGCCGATTTCCGACTTTACCGACGACGACAGAAATATGATTAGGCGCAAGCACAATATACCTGCCGATGTTCCGGTACTGATATTTGTGGGCAGAATGATGTGGTACAAAAACATTAAACTCATTCTTGACGCCTGCAAAATAATGAAAGACGGCGGCAAGGACTATCGTATGATTATGATAGGAATGGGTCCCGAAGAAGCGGCAATAAAGAAATACACAAAAAAACTGATGCTGGACGACAAGGTTATCTTCACAGGTCAGCTGTATGACAGACACGAGCTCCAAATCTATTACAGCTGTGCCGACCTGCTTGTATTCCCCTCTATATTCGACACAAACGGTCTTGTGGTCAGAGAAGCTGCGGCAAGCTCAACACCGTCCCTCTTAGTAGACGGCAGCTGTGCCGCCGAGGGCATTAAGGATTGCGAAACAGGATTTCTATGCTTTGAGTCTGCTCACAGCATAGCAAGGACTATCGAAAAGATATTGCCAAACAAAGATTTGCTGAACAGAGTAGGAAAAAATGCACAAAACAATATTTATATTTCCTGGGAGGACTCTGTAAGAAAAGCATACGACCGATACCAAGTGGTCATAGACAATTTCAACAGTAAACCTCACGACAAATACAAATACTAAATTGTACAAATAAGAAAGCAACACAATCAACAAAATGATTTGTGTTGCTTTTGTTTTTATGTTGATGTTATATTTCGTGTCTGTTTTTAACCTTGATACGCTCCATAGCACGAGCAAGGTTAGCCTGAGACTGAAGGTGCTCCAAAACAGATTGCTTCTGTCGCAATTCTTCCTCAGCACGCTCTTTTGCTTCTTCCGCTCTGCGCTTGTCGATTTCTTCCGGCAATTCTACAGAGAGGCACACAAGAGAAGCCACATTGTCGAAAAACTCCAAAAATCCCGAGCCTACAAAAGCCTCGATTTTAGAGCCGTCCGGCTTTTTGATTGTCATTTCGCCAAACTCAATAGGCGCAACGGTATTCTCGTGATTAGCAAGAAATCCGCACAATCCGTCATCGGCAACAGGCACAATCAAGCTTTCGCACTCGTCGTCAAAAAACACCTTGTTGGAGGCAACGACTTTTAACTTAAAAGTGTTCATATGCTCACCTCATTACAGGGTTTTTGCTTTTTCGACAGCGTCATCAATAGTGCCGACATTAAAGAATGCAGCCTCCGGAAGGTCATCAACTTCGCCGTCAACGATTGCCTTAAAGCCTCTGATAGATTCCTTAAGCGGAACATAAACACCCTTGATGCCGGTAAAGGTTTCGGCAACATGGAAAGGCTGTGACAAGAATTTTTCAATCTTTCTTGCACGATAAACAGCCTGCTTATCTTCGTCCGAAAGTTCTTCCATACCGAGAATAGCGATAATATCCTGCAATTCCTTATACTTTTGGAGATACTCCTGAACCTTACGGGCAACCTCGTAGTGCTCCTCGCCCACAACATCTGCCTCAAGGATACGAGAGTTAGACTCAAGTGGGTCAACAGCGGGATAGATACCTTTTTCTACTATCTTACGAGAAAGTACGGTAGTAGCGTCCAAGTGGGCGAAGGTAGTAGCCGGAGCAGGGTCGGTAAGGTCATCGGCAGGTACATATACTGCCTGTACAGATGTAATAGAGCCGTTCTTTGTAGAAGTAATACGCTCCTGGAGCTCACCGACATCTGTAGCCAAAGTAGGCTGATAACCAACGGCTGAAGGCATTCTGCCCAGCAATGCGGATACCTCACTGCCTGCCTGAATAAATCTAAATATATTATCTATGAACAGAAGCACATCCTGATGCTCTTTATCACGAAAATACTCTGCCATAGTAAGACCGGTCTCTGCAACACGCATACGAGCTCCGGGTGGTTCGTTCATCTGACCGAACACAAGGGCTGTCTTATCGATAACGCCGGATTCCTTCATCTCGTTCCAAAGGTCATTACCCTCACGAGAACGCTCACCAACACCGGTAAAGATTGAATAACCGCCGTGCTGAGTAGCAACGTTAGTGATAAGCTCCTGAATAAGTACGGTCTTACCTACGCCGGCACCGCCGAACAGACCGATTTTACCACCCTTTTGGTACGGAGTAAGAAGGTCGATAACCTTGATACCTGTTTCCAAAATCTCAACCTTTGAAGACTGTTCGTCAAATGTAGGCGGCTTACGGTGGATAGACCAGTGCTCTTCGTTGTCGAGGTTTTCCAAATCGTCAATAGTTTCGCCGACAACATTGAACAATCTGCCGAGCGTCTTTTCGCCGATAGGAACCTTGATAGAATCTCCGGTTGCGAGAACCTGCATATCTTTGTAAAGGCCTTCGGATGCGGCGAGCATAATGCAACGAACGATGCCGTCACCGATATGCTGTGCAACCTCCATAACTGCCTTTTTGCCCTCGTTTTCTACCTCGAGTGCATCTTTGATTTTAGGCAGGTCTCCGTCAAACTTGACATCAACAACAGGTCCCATAACCTGCACAATTTTTCCATAACTCATATTTTTTCACCTTTCATAAAGGTCTTTATTCTTTTGACGCACGAGCACCGCCGACAACCTCTGTAATCTCTTGGGTTATCGCCGCCTGTCGAGCGCGGTTATACTGAATGCTAAGTTCTCTAATCATATCCTTAGCACTGTCTGTGGCGGTCTGCATAGCCATCATACGAGCATTATGCTCACTACAGAATGACTCCACGAGTGCGCCATAGATAAAGCCGGTAATATAGTCCGGTACAATCTTGTTAAATGCTGTCTTGGCGTCCGGCATAAACACAGCGTTTTGGTAATGCTCTACCAATCCGTTTTCTTGCTTTTGGATTTTGTCCTCTGTGAGAGGCAAAATCTTTTTTGCCGTGGCTTCGACAGTCATTGAGTTGACCATTCGGGTATATATAACATACAAATCGTCGATTTTTTTATCCAAAAACAGCTCTGACATTTTTTCGGCAATATGTCTTGCTCTGTTCATTGTGGGGTTTTGTGCCGTATAATTGAAAGAAATATCGATAGGGATATTTTTCTTTTCAAAATAGTGACGGCCAAGCTGACCTACAACAAAGAGCATATCGGCCTCTTCATTTTTGGCTATATCCTCGGTCAATTTGATGATATTGTGGTTATACGCACCGGCAAGTCCTTTGTCCGCAGTGATAACCAAATATCCTACGGTACGGTTTGCACCCTTTCGATAATCACGGGTATCGAAAAAGGCATTACCTGCCTCCGGTGACGCATCCAAAATTTTAGCAAGAGAGTCTTGTACCAGATAGAAGAACGGCTCTGTATTTTTTAGATCCCTGCGGGCCTTTTGCAGCTTTGACGAGGACACCATATACATCGCATTGGTGATTTTCATTGTGTCCTTTATAGATCTGATACGGCCCTGGATTTCTCTTGCGTTAGCCATTATACACCTTTCCGAACTCATCAATCGTGTTGAGGATTGATGTTCTCAAATCATCATCAAGAACCTTTGTGCTCTCTATTTCACCGATAATTTCATCGTGCTCATCGCTGAAATACTGGAGCATAGCGCCCTGATACTCTTTGATTTTTTCCTTAGGTACATCAACAAACTTCTTTCCTGTAGCACCGACGAGAGTGATAACCTGCTGAGCCAGTGACATCGGATGGCTGAGAGGCTGCTTAAGAAGCTGCATAAGTCCCTCGCCGTAACGAAGCTGAAGTTTTGTATCATCATCCAAATCGGATGAAAACTGTGTAAATACTTCCATCTCACGGAACTGAGCCAAGTCAACACGAAGCGAGCCTGCTGCTTTCTTCATAGCCTTTGTTTGTGCGGCACCGCCTACACGGGATACCGAAAGGCCGACATTAACCGCAGGTCTCTGACCGCTGAAGAACAAATCGCTCTCAAGATAAATCTGACCGTCTGTGATAGAAATAACGTTAGTAGGAATGTATGCGGAAACATCGCCTGCCTGAGTCTCAATGATAGGCAATGCGGTGATAGAACCGCCTCCCAGCTCATCGCTCAATCTGCTGGAACGCTCCAATAAACGAGAATGAAGATAGAATACATCGCCGGGATAAGCCTCACGTCCGGGCGGACGCTCCAGAAGCAAGGAAATTGCACGGTATGCAACAGCGTGCTTGCTCAAATCATCATATACGATAAGGCAATCCTTTCCGTTATACATAAAATACTCTGCCATAGCTGTAGCAGCATATGGAGAAATATATTGAAGCGACGCAGGGTCTGCTGCTGTGGAGCATACAACAATGGTATATTCCATAGCGCCGTTTTCTTCAAGAGTTCTTACCAGCTTTGCAACGGTAGAAGCCTTTTGACCGATTGCGTTATAGATACAGATACAATTCTTACCCTTTTGGTTAAGGATAGTATCAACAGCGATAGAAGTCTTACCGGTCTGTCTGTCGCCGATAATAAGTTCACGCTGTCCACGGCCTATTGGGAACATGGAGTCGATAGAAAGGATACCGGTCTCCAAAGGCTCGGATACCGACTTTCTGTCTACGATAGAAGGAGCAGGTTGCTCAACAGGTCTGTAGTCGGAAGATACGATATCGCCCTTGCCGTCTATAGGCTCACCCAAAGCGTTAACTACTCTGCCGATAAAGTTGTCACCGACAGGGACACCGGCTTTTTTGTGGGTACGCTTTACTCTTGAGCCCTGATGTATTTCTTCATCCGAGCCAAAGAGGATACAGCCTACTGTCTCTTTTTTAATATCCTGAATCATACCTTTTACGCCGCAATCGAATGTAACGATTTCGCCGTACATAACATGGTCAAGACCGTGAATAGTAGCAATAGAGTCGCCTACGCTGACAACAGTACCGACTTCCTCGCCGTCTGTCTCAAATTCGTAGTCCTTTATGTCCTCTTTAAGTATAGAGATAATGCCGCCGGCATCAACCTCGTTAGCTTTACGAGCGTCCTTTGTAACAGCTTCTTTGATGGTAGCGAGCTTTGTCTTAAGGCTTCTGTCGTACTGTTTGTTGCCAACCTGGATAATAAATCCGCCGATAATGGACGGGTCCTTTGTTATCTCAATGTTAGCATCGGCAGCACCGGTCTCCTTGCAGACAAATTCTTTCATCTTTTCCATCTGTTCGGCAGAAGGCTCTGTAACGCAGGTCATATATGCAGTGGCTACATTGCGCTTTTTGTCGAGGGTAACCTTATATTCCTTTGCGATAGCGTCAAAAGAAGAAGTCATATTCTTGTCCGCAAGCTTTTTCATAACTTCGCAAACGGAAGCAGGGAAAAGTTCGCTGATAGCCTTTTCTTTTTCTTCGCCGGGAACGGACGGACTGTCCAAAATCTTGCACACCTCATCGGTAGTGTTGATAACCGCCTGTGTCTTTTTTATGTCATCTGCACTGACATCTGCGGAAAGCAGTGCGTCAACATATTCACTTAAGTTCTGAATCATTTGTTTTCACTGCTTTCATTTAAGAATTGGTCAAAAATTTCACTGTTGGTAGAGGCGTCAACATTGGCACCGACAACCTTTTCGGCTGCTTCCATAGCAAGAGAAGCAATATCCTCTTTTGCAGATCTTCTTGCGCTCTGAATTTCGGCGTCAATCTGCTTTTGAGCATCCTTCTTCATTCTTGCGGCATCAACAGTGGCTCTGTCAATAATCTTGCCGTACTCGGCTTTTGCGCTGACTTTTGCATCATCGACAATCTTTTTAGCCTCGTCGTCTGCATTGGCGATTCTTTTTTCATAATCTGCCATCTTTTCGTCGGCTGCTGCCTGAGTATCTGCGGCATCTTTAAATTGTTTTTGAATGAGCTCTTGGCGTTTTTCCATAGTTTTCTTAATCGGCTTAAACAAAAATACTTTCATAAGCACGAAGAAAATAATCAGGTTAATAACGGTCCAGAGCATATTCCAATCAAACTTTAACATTTGATGCTCTCCCTTTCAATAAATAAATTGTGTATATGCGGTGGCTACTTGACAAGGAAGATGATAAGAATAGCACCGATAAGACCGTAAATAGCGGTTGCCTCGGAAAGTGCGGCACCAAGAATAAGGGTTGTCTGAATTTTACCTGCCATCTCGGGCTGACGAGCCTGAGCCTCAACTGCTTTACCTGTTGCGATACCGATACCGATACCTGCACCGAATCCACATATAAGTGCAATACCTGCACCGATTGCAATAATTGATCCTGTCATAATTTTATCTCCTTAGATATTCTGATTAAGCCTCTGCTTTGGCTTTTTGTTTTTTGGCTCTCTTTTCTGCTTTGCGCTGAGCCTTTTTCAACTTTTTTGATTCCTTAGGTTCTTCTTCCTCATCCTCGACAGCTTCTTGTAGATAAATAGCAGTCAGGAATACGAAGATGTAAGCCTGCAACAGTCCGTCGAAAATATCGAAGTACAAGCTGAACACAACGGGAACTACGAGAGGAACAACTGCCTTAAGCAATTCCATAATTGCGAACGCACCGACTACGTTACCGAACAGACGCATACACAGTGACAACGGTTTTGTAAACACCTCAAGAATGTTTATCGGAGTAACGATCCAAATCGGTTTTGTAAACGACTTCAGTCGTCCTGCAAATCCCTTGTCTTTGAATGCGTTATACTCAACTATGACAATACTCATTATAGCCATAGCCGCCGTAACCTGCATACTCTTTGTGGGTGGCTTGAGACCAAACAGACCGATAATGTTAGACACGCCGATAAAAATTGCCATACTCATCAAATAAGGAATATACTTTTGAACTTTAGGCCCCATAGTTTCCTTAAAGAAGTTTTCTGCCTTTTCGTAGCACATCTCCAGCAAAGCCTGTCGTTTGGAAATCTTGCCTTCAACCTTTAGATTTCGGGTCAAAAGAATCGCAATAATTGTCATCGCAATCATAATGATCCAGGAAACAACTGTACACTCATCGACAGTGAAATGAACCTTGCCGATATTAAAGCTGAACACTTCGTTGATATTCAACTGATCTGTAAGCTCTTCCTTCAAATCTAATTTCATCGTGATAGGAGCAAACGTCACAAACATACCTCCAATCCTATCTTAATTAAAAGTAGGTAGCACCGCTACACATCTTTTACCCTCATTATAGCACCAAAGGTTTTTTTTGCAATACAAAGAATGTCAAATTTTCGCTCGCAAATGGTGAAAATTGTTAATAATTGGAGGCGTTTTTTGTATAAATGACACAAAATTCTTTAGTAGAAATTACAAAAATATACATTGAGAATAGTTTGTTTATACCTACTGTTATATAACCGAACATTCTTTCGGGATTTTTTACTTTTGGTATTTACTTATAGAAAAAAATCATATATAATAAAATCTTAATTAGAAAAGATTTTAACCTATTATAAGGAGAACGCTATGGCAAAGCAAGAAAAGATGGTAGACTCCATCACCTCTATGGAGGACGATTTTGCAAAATGGTACACAGATGTGTGCAAAAAGGCAGAACTCGTATCCTACACCAGCGTAAAGGGCTGCATGGTAATCAGACCTTACGGATACGCTATATGGGAAAATATACAAAAGATACTCGACGGTATGTTCAAGGCAACCGGACATCAAAATGTCAATATGCCTATGTTCATCCCCGAAAGCCTGCTGCAAAAGGAAGCTGACCATGTAGAGGGATTTGCTCCCGAATGTGCATGGGTAACCTATGGCGGAAGTGAAAAACTGGAGGAGCGTCTCTGTGTAAGACCTACATCGGAGACTTTGTTCTGCGAGCATTTCAAGGACATACTTCACTCATATCGTGACCTTCCGTTGCTGTACAATCAGTGGGTATCGGTAGTCAGATGGGAAAAGACCACAAGACCGTTCCTGCGAAGCAGAGAATTTTTATGGCAAGAGGGACACACACTCCACGCAACAGCCGAGGAGGCTATCGAAGAAACCGAGAGAATGCTCAATGTCTACACTGAATTTTGCCAAAAAGATTTGGCTATCCCTGTGGTACAGGGTCAAAAGACAGAGAGCGACAAGTTTGCCGGAGCAGAGAGAACATACTGCATAGAAGCACTTATGCATGACGGCAAGGCGCTGCAGGCAGGCACAAGCCACTATTTCGGCGACGGATTTGCAAAAGCATTCGACATTCAATATTCTAACAAAGAAAACAAGCTGGTATATCCGCACCAAACCTCTTGGGGCATGACAACAAGAATGATAGGCGCAATCATTATGACTCACGGCGACAACAACGGACTTGTTCTTCCGCCGGCAGTAGCACCTATACAGGCTATAGTTATCCCTGTTGCGCAGCACAAAGAGGGTGTACTCGAAAAAGCAAGCGAACTGACCGAGAAACTGAACAAGGTATGCCGAGCTAAGATGGACGACAGCAACAACTCACCGGGATGGAAATTCGCAGAATACGAAATGAAAGGTGTACCGGTCAGAGTAGAAATCGGTCCTAAGGATATAGAAAAAAATCAGTGCGTAATAGTAACACGCCACAACAGAGAAAAAACCTTTGTTTCTCTCGATAATATCGAGGATGTAATTCTCGAAAAGCTGGAGGAAGTTCGTCAAGGACTCTATGACAGCGCATTAGAAAACAGAGAACGCAGAACATATATCGCAAAAACTCTGGACGATATCACAGAACAGCTTGAAGCTAAAGGCGACGGCTTTGTAAAAGCAATGTGGTGCGGCAGTCCCGAGTGCGAAGAAAAGGTAAAAGAAATTACCGGCGTAGGTTCACGCTGTATTCCGCTGGAGCAAGAGACAGTCAGTGACACTTGCGTATGCTGCGGCAAGCCTGCCAAGAAGCTGGTATATTGGGGCAAGGCATACTAAACATAACAAACCATATTTTTTCATAATTAGCATTAAGGAGGCAAATTATGGCAGTATTAGTTACAGGAGGACTGGGTTATATCGGTTCTCACACCTGCGTAGAACTTATGAACGCAGGTATCGATGTTGTAGTTGCAGATAATCTCTACAACTGTAAAAAATCATCCTACGACAGAATCAAAGCTCTTGTGGGAAAGGATTTTCCGTTCTACGAATGTGACATTAGGGACAGGGACGGACTCCAGAAAATTTTTGACAACGAAAAAATCGACAGTGTAATTCACTTTGCCGGTCTTAAGGCAGTAGGAGAAAGCTGCAAAAAGCCTCTCGAATACTTTGACAACAACATTACAGGTACTCTCGTACTTCTCGATGTTATGCGCAAAAACGGTTGCAAGAAAATTGTATTCTCATCATCCGCTACTGTTTACGGAATGAACAATGTCTCCCCTCTCACAGAGGATATGGAGGTTGGCGGAGTAACAAATCCATACGGCAGAACAAAATTCATCATTGAGTGTATGCTCAAGGATTTGTATGCAAGCGACAATAGCTGGAGCATTTGTCTCCTCCGCTATTTCAACCCAATCGGAGCACACAAGAGCGGCACTATGGGCGAAGATCCTAACGGAATCCCCAACAACCTTATGCCATACATAACACAGGTTGCTATCGGCAAGCTGGATCACCTCAATGTATTCGGCGACGACTACGACACTCCTGACGGAACAGGCGTAAGAGACTATATCCATGTGGTAGACCTCGCTTTAGGTCATGTTAAGGCAGTAGATAAGGTTATGCAGGGTGACGGTCTGTTCATCTACAACTTAGGTACAGGCGTAGGATACAGCGTACTTGATGTTGTAAAAGCATTTGAAAAAGCATCGGGCAAGAAAATCCCTTATGTTATTCAGGGACGCCGCCCGGGTGACATAGCTACCTGCTACAGTGATCCGTCAAAGGCACAGAGAGAGTTAGGCTGGAAGGCAGAGAGAGGAATCGAGGAAATGTGCGAGGACTCTTGGAGATGGCAGAGCCAAAATCCAAACGGCTATCCGGACTGATAAATATTGACTAAGCAAATCGGTATCTCAACAGATACCGATTTTTTATTGCAAAAATAAAAACCGATGCTTACAGTGAACATCGGTTTTTGCTGTATATTTATGTACGATTATTTTTCGTCAATCTTCTTGCTGTACTTTGCAAGATAAACTGTACGCATAAGCATACATTCCGTCTTAGGAACATAGTGAGGACGATTGAAGATATCGCAGTCGATAACTGCCTCTGCACCCTTGTCCATAATGATTTCGAGAGCATTCATATCTCCGTCACTGTTACCTGTAACGAGAGCACCGTTGCCCTCAATAAGAACAGCGTTGCGGCTGTTGATAGCCTTGCCGACTTCTTTAGCACAGTCATCTGTGTCGCCGTCAATCCAAGGACAATTCTTAACATCGATACCTACGATTTGTGCAAAATCGTCAATCATAGGAATCATAGGCTCGCCGAGGCAGGAAACTGCAACAACATCGGGAGTCTTAAGATGCTGAATCATAGTGCAATCCTGAGCATTGTAAATAGCTCTGTGGAGCTTTTCTACCTTCGGTGCAATACCGTTTATGCCGAGACCGGTCTGCATATCAACATCTACAGTAGTATCGCCTACTGTGAGAGTAAAGATATTTCCGTTACGGATTGATGAGCCGAGGTCGCAAATATTTTCCGGCATTGTGCCTGCAAGGTTTTTGCCAAGGAAGAAATTACGCTTTGCATCATCGCTGTACTCTTTTTCCCAAGAGTGACGAAGGTAGTTATCCTTAATTACCTTTTCACAGCACTTTTCGAGAGTGTCAGCCAACTTGAATGCGTGGTCATAGTCATCGCCCATGCAAAGAGTACCGTGGTGCATCATCATAATTGCTCTTGCACTCGGATTCATCTCTATACATCTCTCTACTTTTTTGCGGAGAGAATTAGTGGTAGACATAGCATATTCTGCACAAGGAACAACCGGACCTAAAACATCTCTGTACTCACTGTACACATTGCGAATCTCCATGCCTGTGATGCTGACGATAGTAGCATATCTCTGATGAGTATGAATAACAAAGTCAACTGTAGGATGGTGACGATAAGCAGCAGCGTGTACACCTTTTTCTGATGAAGGCTTTATGTCGCCCTCATATGAGCAATCGTCGATATTAACAACAACGATTTCTTCGGGAGTGAGGTCCTCATACGCTCTGCCCGAAGGAGTAATAACAAACTGAGTATCGCTGATACGAGCGGAAACATTGCCCCAAGTACGAGCAATAAGTCCGGACTCTACGAGCTTTTTGCCGGCTTCTACAACGATTCTTTTTGCTTCTTCTATTTCGTAAGCCATAATGGTTTCCTTTCTATAGGACAAAACGGGCGGCAAAAATACCGCCCATATTTATCTTTGATTAGTAATCAATCTTTTCGCACTTAGAGAGAACTCTGTCGAAACGCTTGATGCATTCGTCGATATCTTCCTCAGTGTAAGCACTTGAGGTGTAGAGACGAGAACCTGCAAGAGTAACAAGACCCTCTGCCATATAAGCAGCGCCCATGTACTGCATCTCTGTCTGACGGATACCTGTCTCCTTAAGAACTGACGGAATAGTCCAAGGCTTCTTCCAGTTAATTCTGAAGTGCATTGTAGCAACAGTGTGGAGCTGGCAAATAGAACCAACATTGTAGCATACGAACGGAAGGTCATACTTCTTGATTGACTCGTTAATACCCTTAACAAGTCTGTCAGCCATCTGACCTGCAACCTGACAAGCATTTCTCTTTTCGATTTCACAAATTACTGTGTAACCTGCGCAGCAAGAAATAGGTGTAGCAGCCATTGTACCGCCGCACATTGCCTTATGAATCTTCTTGCCTTCTGCCTTGTCAAGACCGGCACCGAGATACTTCATAACTTCTCTGTGACCGCCGATTCCGCCTGCACCAGGATAACCGCCTGCGATAATCTTACCGAAGATAGTGATATCAGGATCGATACCATAGTAACCCTGTGCACCTGAAATACCGATACGGAAGCCTGTAACAACCTCGTCACAAACAAGGAGAGCACCATACTTACGGCAAAGTGCCTGTACGCCCTTAGGGAAGTCCTTGTCTACCGGACGGGTAGCTGACTCAGGGCCGCATGGCTCGATGAATACAGCAGCTGTACCGCCACGGAACTTGTTGAGGATGAGCTTCTTCTCGAGGTCTTTAAGGTCATTCGGGAAGAATTCCTGTGTATGCTTAAATACGAAGAGCGGAACACCGTGTGACTGAAGGTTAAGAGTACCCGGTACACGCATACCCCAAGCAAGCTGATCTGACCAGCCGTGGTAAGCGCCGCCCATCTTGATGATGTTCTTATGTCCTGTAGCAAGACGAGCTACACGAACAGCACACATACAAGCCTCTGTACCTGAACCGAGCATACGGAACATCTCTACAGAAGGTACGCATTCGCTGATTTTCTTAGCGAGCTTATACTCATATGGGTGGAAAAGACCTGTTGAAGGACCGCAGTCATCCAAAAGCTCTTTAACTTTTTCTTTTACTACATCATCATTAGAACCGATGATAGTAGGACCGCCTGCCTGAAGGAAGTCAAAATACTCGTTACCGTCGATATCCCAAAGTCTGTTGCCCTTAGCCTTTGTCATAACGATTGGGAATGGGTAGTTGAAAGCAAGGTTGTGCTGAACACCGCCCGGGATTACCTGCTTAGCTTCGGTAATCATTTCCTTAGATTTTGCACACTTCTTCTCAAAGTATTCTTCTTCATACTCTTTGAGAGCGGCTCTGTTGATTGAATAAATAGGTTTTTTGATGAGTGCATCAAGCTGTGCGGTAAGTGCAGCAGCATTAGGATACTCTGTGATAGCAAATCTTGTATCCATGGGAAATTCCTCCTTGTATATGTAGGTGAGCGACGGCTCACTTTTTATTTAGTGAGTCGTTACTCACTTTGTTTACACTCTAAGTATAGCATATTTCAACGATTTGTCAATTAAATAGTTATAAATTTTTGTCTATTTTTATTGCAAAAACAGCGATTTAATGGTAGTATATATCAAGTGAATTATTACTCACCAAAGGAGTTTTGTGCTTTATGCACAAGGGATATATTTCCTTTTTGTGCAAAGATACAAAAATAGTGTTATGCTGGAAAAAAGATACAAAGACGCATTCGAGCGTGCCTCTGAGGAAAGAAAGAACAAAATCCTCGAAGTAGGTATAGAGGAGTTTTCGTCAAAAGGCTACGAAAACGCTAACATAAACATAATAGCCAAAAATGCCGGAATCAGTATCGGTCTTATGTACAAGTATTTCAGCACCAAGGAGGATTTGTTCATAACCTGCCTTGAACACGGAATGGAAATACTCGACCACGCTATCGACGAGATACTGAAAAGTGACGACAAGCTGCTGGTAAAGGCAGAAAAGCTCATCAGAACTACTTGTGCCCATTCTAAAAAGAATGCAAACTACATAAAGCTATATAATGAAATAACCAGTGAAAAAGACAGCGACAGAGCGAGAATGCTCTCTCGTGAAATCGAGGGTAATACGAGCAAAAAGTATATCACCTGCATCGCACAGGCTTTGGCTAACGGAGATGTCAGAGATGATCTCGACCCGAGATATTTTGCATTTTTCTTAGACAATTTGCTGACATCCTTGCAGTTCTCATACACCTGCGACTACTACAGAGAGAGATTTGAAATCTACACAGGTGTGGATGTAGAGGAGCTTGACGACGAAAAGGTAGTCAGTCAGTTATTAAAATTCATCGAATCAGCGTTTACTTTCAAAAAGTAATGCGCTCAACAAGGAGGACTATATGAGTAAATACGTAATCACCTACGACATCGGCACGACAGGTATCAAAACCTGCCTAATTGAAATCGATAAGGAGATGAAAATTCTCGCTTCTTCCACAGCGGGATACAATCTCTATGTTGACGAAGAAACAGGCGTTAAGGGTGGAGCCGAGCAGGACGCAGACGAATGGTGGGATGCTATGTGCACCACTACTAAGACAGTATTCAACAAAATGCCGTCAGTCAGCAAAGAACAGGTAGAGGGTATTAGCTTCTGCTCTGCTATGCAAGGTCTCGTTTTGGTAGACAAGGAAGGAAATTGTATCCGCCGTCCTATGACATATATGGATCAGCGTGCGAGAGAAGAACTGAAAAAAGGCATGGCACATGGTTTTCAGATTGCCGGTGCTGAGATTACTAAGCTGCTGAAGTATCTCAGATACACAGGTGCGGTTTCATCTTCCGTAAAAGACCCGATTTGGAAATACAGATGGGTTGAAGCTCACGAGCCGGAGAACTTTAAGAAAATTTATAAATGGCTCGACATAAAAGAATATCTTATTCTCCGTGCGAGCGGTGAATTTGTTATGACTCAGGACTCTGCATTCGGCACACTCCTCTATGACACAAGAAAAGGTCACGAGGGCTGGTGCAAACCGGTATGCGATATGGTCGGCGTAAAAATGGAGCACCTCGCTCCTATCAAAAAGAGTACCGAAAAGGTCGGTGAAGTTACAGAACAGGCTGCTAAGGAGCTTGGACTTGCACCGGGCACAGCAGTTTACGGCGGCGGCGGTGACGCATCACTTATCGGCGTAGGCGCAGGTGCTGTTGAGGTCGGAGATACACACATCTATTCCGGCACATCGGGCTGGGTAGGTACTGTAGTACCTGAGCAGCTTGTAGATACCGGTGCTATGATGGCGGCTATCGTTGGCGTTAATCCAAAGACCTTCAACTACTTCGGCGAGCTGGAAACAAGTAATAAGTGTGTAGGCTGGGTAAAAGACCACCTCGCTCTCGACGAAATCGGTGTGTTCCTTAAAAAGTACGGCAATGCAGCTGACAGCTTTGAACAGGTTGAGTTCAATATGTACGATTATTTGGAAGAAGTTATTGACACAATTCCTGCCGGCTCTAACGGTGTTATATTCACACCGTGGCTTCACGGTAACAGATGTCCGTTTGAGGATCCTAATGCCGCAGGTATGTTCTTCAATATTCGCCTCGATACCGGCAAAACAGAGCTTATCCGTTCTGTAGTAGAAGGTATTTGTTTCCATATGAGATGGCTTTTGGAGCGTCAGGAGCTCAAGGTTACAAAGTACAAAAAATCTACTGCTGTTCGTTTTTGCGGCGGCGGTGCACTTGGCGAAACCACCTGCCAAATTTTGTCAGATGTACTGCAGAGAGATGTTGTAGTTGTTGACTCACCTCAGAATATCGGTGCAGTAGGTGCGGCAGCTTGTATCGCCGTAGGTATGGGTGTTGTTCCGACAATAGAGGATGTCAAAAAGCTCATTCCGGTTAAGACTACATATCATCCGAATCCTGAAAACAAAGCTGTGTATGACAAGAACTTTAAGGTATTCCAAAACCTGTACAAGTGCAACAAGGAGAACTTTGCTATTCTCAACAGCTGATAATACGGCAGTATTTGGGTTTAAGAACAATTTGTTCTAAGATTTACAATAAAAAGCGTCGGATTCTATCACTTAATCCGACGCTTATTTTATGCCTGCTGTTTCATAGCAGTGAAAGCATTATATGTATTATTCCATTGGTTTTTGATTGTGTTATCGGTAGTTTTGGTGAGAGAATAATTTTCTGCCACATACTTTGCTATGTATGCGGTGGCTTTTTTTGCTCCGAAATAGTTAAGGTGATTGCCCTTGTCTCTAAAACAAGTTGTCATATCCATGCCCATATCGTCATAAGCGAGATTAAGGTCTAAGAATTTGACACCACGGGACTGAGCGTACTCGGCTACACCGTTGTGACGCTCATAATTCCATGAAGTTATGGACGGCATTTCTACAAGAAGCACTTGCGAGCCGTTCTTTTTTGCAAGATTTATCAGCTTGTCGGCAGCGGCTGTATTTTCTGCAGTCATATGCTCAACACTGTCGGTGTATGCCATATAATCTACCGCCTTTATTTTGCATATTTTTGTGCTGAAGCGATAACCGTGAGTTTGCTGCAAAGTGAGATTTTTATCATCAGCCGGAATACCGAGGCCGGTCGTAACACTATTCAAATCCTCGCTAAGATGTTTAATCTTTATTTTTTGAATCAAATCTTTCAACCGCTTCGATTCTTTTACCGTTGTCGGATTAGCAGGATTTTTGTCATAGAACATATCAGTCTCAATGATAACGAGCTTTGGCTTTTGGGTAGCATACGATGTTCGCATAAGCTCTGTTGACTTGGCTATGGATTGTCGTGCCGAGGCATAAACGGCTGATGTGCAGCCTGTTTCTTTCCAAAAATCAAGCGGTACAAATCCGGAGTACAGGTCGCTGTTGCCCACACCGGCTACCGTGATTGTGTCCTTTGGCTCCGATACAAAGGAATATGTATCGGTGATTTTTTTGGTTTCTTGCGTCTTATTATTATCGGTATAAAACGCTGTAAAAACCTGAAATACAAAAACTACTGCCAATATTGCAGAAATTCGCTGAACTATTTTAGTTGATTTTTGCTTTTGTCTCATACTATCCCTCCGTTCCTATCTTATGGTTATATAATAACAACCAAAATCAAAGATAAGTCAAAGAAATAGAAAAGAAATAACAAAGAAATATCAAAGGAATATCAAAGAATTGACATAAACTGTGGTGTGAGATATAATGTAATCAAATTTAATGGGGTTGATACAATGACACTGAAAGAGGCATATGAATCCTGGTATGTAAAATCCGGTTTCGGCAGATTTTACACAAAAGCTACGAAAAAGCTGGTGGATGTTTACGACTATTTTGTGGACATAAAATATTGCGGTCATTATATCGGTCAGTATGTACCATCTATTGACCGAGTAATCAAGCAGTCCACAGGCAGTGAGTCCACAAGGTATTTTGCTTTGAAATCAATTTTTGACGGTGAGAATTTTTCCGAAAACGACAAATTTATTGACATCGGCTGTGGCAAAGGCAGAGTGCTCGCTTATATGGAAAAAATAAAATTCCCCGGCAAAATATACGGAATTGAACATAATCCCGTAGTTGCCGAAGAATGTAAGAATTGGGCAAAAAAGTATAAAAATATTACTGTTTTGCAGGGTGATGCTTTTAAGATAAACTGCAATGACTACACTGTGTATTATTTCAATCGTCCGTTTTTAACCGAAATGTTCCAAAATTTCGTGAACAAAATGGAGGCAGAAATCACTCATCCCATTAAGGTCTACTACTATGTTGACCAACAGAGCGGCGGGTACCTAAAGAACAGACCCGGTTGGACTAAGAAAAAGTCCGGCATCGCCTTCAAAAAAGGCCTTCTCTGCTATAATTGGTACCCCCAACGCTACTCAACCTGGGAGTATGTGCCACAAAACTAACTGAATATTCATATTCAAAAAGGCGGTCTTTGACCGTCTTTATTTATGTAAATTTTATGAAAGCTATATACTGCCTTAGTACATAAAAAAGAATAGGGCGACTGATGGTCGCCCTAATGTTAATGATTTTTGGTTAATTCAAATTCTTTGCGAAGGCCTCTGCCAGAGCACATTTGGATTGCTTTTAGAATGGGTCGGCTGTTTCCCTCTATCATTACCCAGCCATCATCGGTATGGGCTAAATCCCATCCGACTATTTTTTGTTCGGGCACAACACGCGCTAATTCTTCTAACATAGACAATAAGTTTTGCCAATCGGGCAGTTGTTTGCCGATGATTTTTGCACGAGTTTCGGGTTGATACTCAAACCATTCTTCTTTTCCGTTTACATTGCGATAACCTTTGCCTGTTACAATACCGGAATTCACATCTACAGGAGCGGCAATTCCACCGCAAAATGCGTTGTCAATCTGCGAGTCGCCGCAACCCATACGAAGCATTGCATACAGTCGGGTTACATTATCAGCAGATGAATCATAGTAGGTTGCAAAGCGAACAGTATTGACCGATGACGGATGTAGCACCGCCATATCAAAACTTTGATACACCAACTCCTCAACTACGCAAGCGCCCTTAGACAGTATGTCATCAAAAAGCTCCTGCACAGTCTTATCTGCCTCATCGACATCTACTGTAAAAATTCCCTGCCCCAGTGAATAAGCAAGAGGCTTAACTATATATGAATCATGATTTTTAACAAATTCATTGAATGTGGAAAAATCAGATTTATTTTCGATTCTAACAACATCACGCTCATAGTAATTTTTGAACAACTCATACGCTGTATATTTATTATCAAATTTTGCTTGAGTCTCTTTTGAACTCAGGTTTTTCCAATAATCATATCGTTCAAAAGTTCCTACATACTCTTTCCTTTCATCTAAACTTTTGTTTTCTAAATGGAAATAAAAATATTCCTCATATGTAAAGCCCAAAACATATCTGCAAAATATTAGGTCCTTTTTCAATCTACTCATATTACGCTTGTCTTTGTATATTTCATTATCGCTAATATTTTCGATTGCTTTATATAACCTAGGAGCTTTTTTGTTGTCTTTTTCAAAAGCTATATATGCAAAATTCACAAGAAGTTTTTGAAGAAATTTGACTTGAAATAATTTTAATAAAATTGTTTTCATAATTATCACCAAAAAAAGAGGACAGAATACTCTGTCCTCCCATTTTTCCTATTATTCGAGGTCTGGAGTCTCGATTGGAGCGTCACCAGAAGTTGTAACTACATCTGCTACTGCAAATGCCTCAAGAAGAGAAACTGGCTTTGTGTACATTTCTTTCACTATAATTCACCTCCATAGCTTAGAGATTGTATCAACAAACTGTAACTTATATGTACAGATTTGTTTATGCTTTACCATATGCAGCTGCTGCATTACCATACTTAAGCATTGCCATATAAAGTGCCTTATCTGCAGAGCCAGCTGATGGATAAGCTTGCTGTACATATGATTCTGCACTATATGTAGCTGTATCACTAACTGCTACGCCATTCTTCATAATAGTGGTACTGAATGTAGTAGACATATTGTTAGCTCTAAGGTCAGTAAAGTAGAACTGGTATTTTGCTTCCTCACCGTATGTTGAGGTAGTTCCTGTAGAAACATACTGGAAGCATTCAGGATTATCCTTAATATTATACTCATAGGTAGATCCGTTAATAGTTACCTTAATAGAGATGTCATTTATATTAAGACTTGCGGTCTTAAGACTAAATGTCATTCTAGGAGTAACAGCATCGCCCAGTCTAAGAGCACCGGAATTCCATCTTGCTGTAGGATTATCAATTTTAACTGCATGGTAATTCTTAACAGTTGTAAATGACTTAATATCAGGAGAAGCCCATGCCTTTTGAACATCAGTAAGTTCTGCATTAGCAAGATTGTCAGTCTTGTAATTAGACTTAATCTGTGCTGCAGCACCATAGTTCAGAAGGTCAACAAGCAAAGTTCTAAATGCTTTGTCCTTAGCAGTAGTTGCATTAAGATATTTCGAATTATTTACCATCTGGTTGCAATAGGTGAATATTGTTCTTGAATATGTTGGACCCCATACTTTAACACCATCAACTGTTGCATATACTACAGCATCAATATCATCCTTCATTGCCTGAGGTGAAATTCCACTAAATGCATAAATGTTGTTAGAAGAATCTGTTGATGTCGGTTCAGTATATTCTTCAGAACTACTTCCTCTTACAATCTTAACCTTAACATCCTTAAATGATGCTACTGCAGTCTTCTTAACCTTGAAGTTCATAGTAAGTGATGCATCAAGAACTAATGAGTATGATGAAGGTCTCAAGTTTGCAGTGCCGGTAGCAGTCTTAGTTTCTGCTTCGCCACATACTGAGCACTTTCTGGTCATTGTACCATCTTGGTAATCAGTTGACTTATTGTAAACAGCGTCGCCGTTGTACTTCCATTCGCCGAACTTATGTTCGAGTTTAGGAATTTCAACAGTTGTTGTGCTGATAACCTTGCCACAGTCATTACATGTTACTGTAACGGTCTTAGAACCTGCTTCCCTACAGGTAGCTTCCTTAGTTACCTTTTCGGTAGTAGTAGTGTTCTTGTGCTCGCACTCTGTCTTAGGAATAACCTCAGTCTTAGTGTGATTACATACTGTGCAGGTATAAGTCATTTCGCCCTCTGTAGTAGAGGTAGCAGGCTTAGTAACTACACCCTCGTCCCAAGTGTGGGCAGCCCTAGTCTCAACAGCTGTGTAAGTAGCATCTGCTGTAGCCGTTGCTGATGGAGTAGTGTTCCAAGCATATGAGTAGTGGTAATTATTGTCAGCATCCTTAGTAGGAAGTGCAGGGATTGTCACTGTAGCGCCCTCTTCGTATTCCTTAGAAGAAATTACAGAACCGTCAGCACCCTTAAATACAATATTATATGTAGTAGTGGTTGCGTTGTTTGAATTCTTCTTGTTGAATGTGAGAAGAGTTGAGCCATTAGATTCTGCGCTGGTTGCATAAGTTGTGTAATCAGCAACAGTAGTTCCGTCTGTTTCATCAGCGATATAGAAACCACCGGTGTAAGCAGGGAGCTTAGAGTTATCTGAATCATAGATAGAGAACTCGATAGGTCCTTCTTCTACAATCTTAAAGATAAATGTTGCAACAGGAACTTGTTTTACATAATCGTAACCAACATCGCCTGTTTCCGGATTTACGAGCTTTTCGCCGTTTGAGCTACCTGAGGAAACATCTACGCCTGTAGAGCCGTCAGTAGCAGCAGCTTCTGCCATAATGTAATGATCTGTTGTGTTAATGTAGGAAAGATCGCCTACATTGCCGCCGTTAATTCCAGAGTAAACTTTGGAAGCGGAAGCGTATGAATAAGGTTTAGCAGCAGCAGCATATGCTGTCATGTCAGCTGTAACATCGCTGAGACCAACGAGTTCAGTGCTACCGCTGTTATCATAGATACCTGCAGGCTCTATGTTTTCGCTATATTTGATAGCCATAGAGAAAGCAGCAAGTTTGCTAATATTATCCAGACGAACTGTAGCTGTGAAGTAGTCACCTACTACGAGAGTGTGATCCTCGCTTGCAGCTGCAGCACCACTATCGGCAACACCGTTAGTTTTGCTGGCAGACAAAGTGAGGGTACCGTCTGAATAGTCAAGAGCAGGTCCGTACAATGCTGAATATTGTAATTCTGATGAGTCAAATGTAGTGTTGAAATAATCTCCGCTAACATCAGGATCAGATACTGTACCGAACTGCATCTGTACATCCGGCTTATATTCACCGGTTGCAGCAAGTGCAGTAAATGGCAACGACGCAACAATCATCAGCACTGATAAGATAACTGCTATTGATCTTTTAAATGATTTTTTCATTTAAAGTATTCCTCCACAATTATTTTAATGAAACACTTGTGTATTGGACAGATTGGTTAAGATATTGCTTCAGCAGAGCTAAATCTTTATCATCGACTGTGCCGTCTCTGTTGACATCGGCTGAGGCATCATTTTTGCTCTGCAATCTACTGAAGAGAAATACATCAGTAATATTTATGCAGCCATCTCTGTTATAATCACAAGAGATTATGCCCAAATTGTCGACTGTAATAGTATCATAGTCTGCAGCATCTGCGCTAACAACAAGTGTAGCCTTACGAGCCGCTGTTGTGTCGGAAGTGATAGTAATGTTATAATCGCCCGGTGCAAGACCTCTGAGTGTATAATTGCCGTCGGAATCTGTGACTGCCGAAATCTCGGTACCGTCTACAGAAACCTCTGCGCTGTCATATCCCTTTTCGGTAGCCGAGCCTGTGAGGTCGCCGGCAACGGAAATCTTGCCTTTGACATCAAATTCGGTAGGCTGAATATACGGGGAAAGATCAGCTGTCATTGCGTAAGTTTTTCCGGTAGGATACTCGATAGAAGTATCGAGGACATAGCAGTCATAATATCCGTCGCCGTAGTCCGCAGTGATAAAGGTCTTTTTGGGTTCTTTAGAGAGAGACACCATATCGGAAAAATCGCCGTCAGCCGATACATTTATCTTATAGCTGAAGAATACCGTACCGTCGGAATCAACCGTAGTTGTGCCGTCGTTCTCTGATATAAGGAAAGCAGTGAAGTTTCCGTCTGAAACTTCTTCGCCGCCGAGTTTAAAATTACTGTTATATGACAGCCAAGTCATACTGCTGATCTTGGATGTGTCATATGTGCCGGTTATCTGAAAGATAGCTATATCTTTCATTCCACTGACAGTGAAATCGACTGTGTATGAGCCAACCTTTAGGTGGTCGCCCGAAGCAGTCTTGCCTGTCGAATCTCTGAAAGCACAGGAGATAACCGGTGATTCACTACCGAGAGTACCACTCGCAGCAGCTGCATTCACGGGGAATGCAAGTAAAGCGATTATCAGTAATGTAAGAACCATAGAAGAACTTACAAAGCTATGTAATTTTTGTTTCATAATTCCTCCACAGTATCTTGGTATGGATACGCCGCAGATAGCTCCGCAGCGTATCCGTTGGATAACTAAATACACATAATATGTTTCGAACTATAAACACATTATATCACTTAGTGGAAAATCAGTCAAGTGAAAATGCGCTGTAATTTACGACATTTTCTGCGTTAGATCTGAGGATTGCGCCATCTTTAGCATCAATCTTGCCGTCGCCGTTAAGATCCTTATAAGAATCTCTAATCTTACCTGTTACAGAGAACAGAAGAGCATCGGTTGCGTTTACAGCACCGTCTTCGTTATAGTCAGTAACGATAAGGCCGATGTTGACATTGCTAATTTCTTTAAGTACACCGGAAAGTGTAACTGTTCTTGCAATACCGTTTGCAGCAGTAACAGTGATTTCTGTTGTGCCAACAGGGATATTAGCAGTGAAGTTGCCTACGGAATCAGTTCTTGCAACAGTCTTGCCTGCTACCTGAATTCTTGCGCCTGCAACGCCTGCATTAGAAGCAGTACCCTTATTGTCGGTGGATACGGTAACCTTACCGGTTACTACGATATCGGTAGAAACCTGAGGCTCTGCCAAGTTGTTTGTAGCAATCATAAGGTTCTTTCTGTAAGTGTAAGTATCAGAAATCTTATCTGTCTTGCCCTTAGCAGAAGTGATAGCTTTCTTAAGTGCATCAATGAATGCTGACCATGTAGCATCTGAGTAAACTGTCTCGCCATTATTAACGAGCTGACCGTTTGAATCGAATGCACCGAATGGAGCAGCTGCATTAGCAGTACCGTAAACATTGTCGTTCCTAATTGAAAGAGCGGTATAATCAAGACCGGTTGAGTACTTAATTTCTTCAAAGAGCTTCCTGCCGATGAATCCACGGGACTCAACTCTTGTCTTATAGATATCGTAGAGACGCTTAGCCTCTCTGATTTCTACAGAAGGTGTTTCGGTTGTGTAATCATAGTGATCAACAACTTCCTTACCTGTCACTTCGTCAGTTGCATAAACAGGAGTAGCTGTGATGAGCTTTTCTGCCTTCTTAGCAATCTGAACTTTCTTTTCGTAAGTGTCAACAACATAGTCAACATTTACTTCGCCCTTACGGTCTTCCATTACGCCTTCACCGATAAGCAAAGCGATAGAGCTATCAACATTTTCCTTAGTATGCTCAACATAGTAGTCGAGGAGATCTTCGTACTTCTGATAGCTACCACGGTAATCTGTCTTGCCGTCGTAAGGCTTAATCTGTGTGGTGATAATCGGAACCTTAACAATCCAATCGTCATTAACAGTTACGGACTCATTGTTTGCATTGAAGTAATTATAGGTTACTTGCTTGTAAAGAGGAATCTTTTCGCTGTTAGTGTCTTGTGTCTTAGTCTCGGCACGATACGGGAATGACATTGAGCCTTCCTTAATCATAGTCCACTCAGTTGTGTATTTTGGAGTGTTGGCAACATATACAGTGCCATTCTTCTCTACGAGAGGTGTGCCTACAGCATCCTTGCCGCTGCCTACAGAGGTAACGTTCTTTGTGCCGTAAACAGGAATTGTGCATTCCTCGTTAGCATACCAATAACCATTCTTCTCGTAACCCTTGAAGTTCTTAGGAAGAGCCTCGGTGGAAGCGAGTGGTGCGTATGCTTCGTCACCGTATGTGCTGGTGGTCTCGATTGTGTTAGCAACCGACTCTGTTGTAGAAGCGAGTGCAGGAGCATTCTTTTCTGTTACAGGAGTACCCATACCAACTACAGCGTCGGTGAATGCGCCTTGGAGTGCGTCATAAGTTACTGAGTAACCGTTGTCAGCATCCCAATCCTTGAAGTCTGTCTTATCGTAAGCAGACATCTCTTTCAAGTAGCTGTTGTACTTAGTCTCAAGTGAAGTCTTACCTGAGTTGTTGGAAATGATGATATGAGTCTTACCAAGTGCACCAACATTGCCGTTAGCAACAGTACCGAGGTTCATATCAAATTCCTGAGGATCCAGCTTAAGATTTGCGTTTGTACTTCTGATCCACTTTACATACTGTGAAGAGTTGCTGATAGAAGTAGAACCGTAGAGTGAAATACCGCTAATCTGTGTAGCAGGTGTTACACTTGTTACAAGGCTTGGGTCAACGAAAGCAGAAACAATCTTGTTACCGTCTCTGATTACACCCTTAACATCGCCCATAGATACAGCGTCTACAAAGGACTCATAGATATGAGATCTTGTTGTGTACTCAGGAAGAATGTCGTTTCCGTCAGCATCCTGCGTTGTTCTGTCCTGAACCATCTTATCGATTTCGGCATCGGTATAACCGTTTCCACTGTTTGTATCCCATTCGCCGTCAGCGAACTTAATATCGGTTGTATCGATATTAACAAGATTAAGGTCATCATCAAGAGTTGCATAAGCGAAAGTTGTCTCCTCGCCTGAAGCAACCTTTGCATCTGTGAAGATGTAGTTGCCGGCTTCATCTGTAGCAAGTGCGTCGCCGTTCTCATTTACCTCAGGTACAGAATATGTTGTGCCTGCTGATGGATATGAGAACATAGCGTCGTAGCCGGAACCACCAACGAGCTGGATACCCTTTTCGTTGATGTCTGATGTGTTGTTATTAGGAATAATGAAGTTATTATACCACATAACAGTTGTGTTGTTGGCGTTAGCAGATGAACCTGTAGCATATGAGCCAGGACCGGATGTATTGCCCTTAACGCCGTTTACATCGTTGCCGAACAATGTGTCTGACCAGCCCTTTTCAGGTGACAGATACATATATGCTGTAGCAGAAAGGCCTGTGTACAAGCAGTCGCCCTGTGCCGGAGCTGAAGGAGAACCTGTTGCCTCAAATACATCATAAGTAGCTGTAATTGTAAGGTTCTTAACCTCGTTAGGATATGTACCGGAAATACCGATTTCATAGCTTGATTCCGGAGCAACTACAACATCCTTAGAGTTCTGAACTGTAATTGTTGCAGGTGATGAACCTGTCTGGTCAAGACAAGATACGTTTCTGATTACTACATAGTATCTCTTGTCTTGCTTAATCTTACCATTTTCTTTATAGAATCTGTTAAGACCTTCGGAATTGTTCTTGAAGATCAAGCCTGCGCCGTTGATTGTATCACCGCCTGTTACACCTGATGCAGATGTAACCTTAGCAGTAAGTGTTGCAGGGTTGAACTGCTGCTCACCGAGCTGAGGAACAAATGAAGGAATGAAGCTGTTTACAGCCTGAACTGCGAACATTGCGCCCTTCCAGCAACCCTTAGAGCCTTCTGATGTGCTCTTGTTGCTCTTGAAGTTGTTGTTTGTTTCGCTGTAAGCGAAGAACTCATAAAGGTTCTCAATGAACAAGCCAAGAACGCCGTTGCCCTTATTTGTTGTGTAGCTGTACTCAGCAAGAATAGACTTCTGAAGGAATGAATCAAACGGGCTAGCCGATTGAGCTTCAGACATCTTGTTGAGCGGGTTAGCAGCCTTATAGCTTTCGGATGAGTCATAAGAAGCAGTGTAAGGAACAATCTGCTTGTATGTCTGACCGGAATATCTTGCGCCCAAAAGATTGTTGAGCAATGAAGCAAGAACATCATCGTAAACAAGAACGTCGATGCCCTTATTTCTGATAGGCTGTGCTGTGAAGATAGTCAAAATCTGCTCAAGGATATTTGTAACACCCTTGTTAGGACCGATATCAAGCATACCCTTGATAATCTTATTATAGATAAGGTCGTATGAGTTGAACTCAGCAGCCTTAGATACTGTACCATACTGGAGAGTACCAAGAACAGGAAGAAGATTGTTTGCTACTGCATCAATGTTCTGCCAAATTGTGTTGCTTCTTGTAACGAGGCACTTACCGTTTGAATCAACTGCACCGAGGATAGAAGCAGCGCTCTTACCCATTGTGGAGCTGCCGGTTGAAGAATCGGAATCATATGTGTCTGCACCTGCATAGTAGCAAACTACCGAGTTGAGAATATCAAATATAGTATTTGTATCTGTAGTAACATCGGTTTTATATACATTCCAAACCTTGTTGTCCTTGCCACGAACAGGAACGATTGAGTTAAGCAGATAGCCTACTGCATCACGAGCCATAGGAAGAATAGCATCATCAAACAATGTGTATTTTCCGTCGCCGTTGATATCAACAGTACCTGCTATGAGCTTGCCGTTCTTAACCTGTGCGAGCTGTGAGTAATCCTTTTCAGGAAGTACATATGAGAGGTATTCCTCAAGTGCTACATAAGCAACACCCTCAGCGTCTACACACTCATCCCACTTTTCGTCGTGAATCTGCTCTGTATCAGGGATATTCTGGATACAAGCAATAAGGAGAGGAACCATAGCCTCTTCAATATTCTCTTCGGAAAGGTTGCCGGCTTTAGTCTTAATGTTGTTGTTCTTATAGAAAGAACCAAGAATTGTTTCATCAGCACTGTTTGCTGTGTACTCGATAACCTTAAGAGCATTAGAAACGAGTGTTTCTGCAGTTGTCTTATTGTTAGCTGCGATTGTAGCATCTGTGCTGGATGTAAACTTGCCAACAGTCTTTGTAAGCTCAGGATAAGCAAGAGGTGTAACCTTGCCGTTGCCTGCGTTAAGACCGATGTTTTTGCTCTGTGGGAACAAATCCTTTACGAGAGCTACGAGAGCATCGTTCACAAGAGAAGCGAGGTCGCCGTACTTGCTGTATTCGTTGGCAAAGAACTCATCAATGTGAGTTGTGCCTGTCTGAAGAATGTAAAGGTTGATAGGACCTGTCTGGATATTGAATGCCTTGTCTGCCAATGGGCTGTAACGAAGCTCGTTGAACAGAATCTTGGAATTGATATCACGCCAATTACCCTTTGTTTTCTCAGGGATTGTTCTGTCATAGGTAAGGTTGTCCTTAACCATATCAATAAGTTCATCTGCTGAAGATGCGTCCATTGACTTGTACTCAGCTGCTGCCCAAGCATTTACATTTTCCATAGTGTAGTTGCTTGCCCAGTCATCCTCGTTCCACTTGCCTTCGGACTTCATCCAATAGTAGAATCTGTTATCATAGTTCTGAGTTGCAACATCCTTGTAGTTTACATGGATGAGACCCAATGTAGGCTTGATAGCTGTCTTCCAAGCTAACTTGAGAGCTTCGCAACCGAATACGAGGAGCTTTGAGTTCTTGTTGATTTCGAGCTTTTCATCGCCATACTGGAAGAGATATACATTACCGTCATCAGTATAATGAAGGTTCGGGTCGTAGCCAAGCTTTGTAGATGCTGTAGCAAAGTTGCTGCCGGATTTTTCCATCTCAGCAAGGATAGCATTATATCTGTTCTTTGAGCTGTCGGTAGCTGCCTTAGCGTCTGTGCTGTACTTGCTGCCCGGATATGTAATCTCTGCGTTGATCTGCTGGAGCAGTTTTGTGGAAAGCTGCTTGAAGAGCTGATCATCGATTACCCACTTGCCGTCGGAATTCTGGATGCTCTGCTGATAGTTAGCAATCTGAGTATCGGAATACCAACCTGAAGCGGTCAATATAAGATTAGATACAATATTATATACGAGATTGTTTTGATAGTTGTCCCAAAGGCCAAGAGGTGTCTTGAGCAAATCGTAAACATTTACGAAGTTGCCAACGATACCAAGGTTAAGAGAGCCCTTGAGGAAGTTACCGATAACGTTCTTGCCGCTATCGTCATTTGTATTCATATACAAAAGTTTTGCAACAGATAAGATAATATCTTTCGCGCTGTTAGTTGCACGATAACTCTGTCCGCACTTTGAAATAACCTCTGAACCGGTTGATACAGGGGAGTTAAGCTGATTTATAGCGCTGAGGTCAATGTTCTTAACGTCACCGCCGATAATACCTTTGTAATTATTTACGAGAGAGTATGCCTGCTGAATAATATTAAGGATACCGTCGACAGAGTCGAGATAACCGTCAATATTGATTTCAACGGTAGCGATCTTGTAGTAAATCTTAAGATGGTCACCGGAAAGCATATCGCTGTTAAGACCCAATGAAAGAATCAGGTCATCAAGGTAAAGGTCAGCCCAGTCCAAAAGTGCTTCTGCTGTTTGGTCGTCTGTGGTCTCTGCCCACGCCATAAAGTTAGCTGCGAGGTTATCATCGTGATAGTCGTCGGAGCTGGCTGCGAAAGCAGTAACTGCGCCTGTGAAACAAGAGCAAGCCATAATGACTGCCAAAAACAACGCAATGAGTTTGCGTGCAAAAGTTTTAGATCTAGATTTCACTTTTAAATTTTCCTCCATTTAAAAATACATACTGGATTATGCCACTGTCTACGCCGTCTGTCGCAATCTCTGACCGACTGCAAATATTTCGCAGTAGAATGAAGGGCAATCGCCCAAACGGGTAAAATATGTCAAAGTAGCATATACCACGCAAATATATTAAAACATTGTTCATAAATAAAGTCAATAGTCTTTAGATATTATTAAACTTTTTTGTGCACATTAACAAATTAGGAGGCTGATTTTTGGTTATTTCGGACGAAAACAGCCCCATTTTCTTTCCTTTTTGTCACATCACAACAGTGCAAAAAGCGGAACAAAAAACGAGCAATATTCACGGATTTTTCGCTGTCTCTAAAGTTGTTTGTTAATTATTTATTTACAAATAATTTACAATTACTTAACCGATATTTTCACATTGTCGCTGACTTGTATGTCAAGAAATTTACTTGTCGCTGTATTTTTTGCTGTAAAGCAAAACTGCTTTTCACCGCAAACAAATTCCTGCCTTTATTCATCAAAAGCGGACATAATTCTTCTCAAAAATGATACAATCCATACTGCTCTGTCGAATTTCATTAGCTATAATGGTTAATAAAATTTATAATTTTTATTAAGAAACTATTGACAACTTATAAGTTATATGTTATAAGTATATTGACTTTGTTCGTGCGTGGGCACTTTGCGCGCAAAACTCCAACCACAGTTGCGTGTAGATCTCCCGCGTTTTGCAACATTTTGTCATTTCAAAGAAAGCAGGCTTGCCCTGTTTTTTCGGCGACTTTGCAGAATGTTAATCATTAAAAAGAAGGAGAGATGATTATGAAAACGAGCAAAAAGATACTCAGCTTTGTTTTAGCTGTAGTAATGATCGTTACCACTTGTTCTGTGGGCTTCACCGCCTTTGCTGCGGACGGCAATAAGTCTAACAGTACATATTGGAACGACAAGGCCGATGCAGATGCTGCATTCGAGTCTATCAACAACCTCGTCGACTACTTTGTTCCGACTATTCTGAACATTGAAGTAGGTTCCGGTGAGGAAAAAACAACACTTGGCGAGTCACTCGGCATCAGCAAGAGCGATTTCGACAAGACAAAGGTAACAGATATAGTCAAATCTGTTTCACCAAAGCTCATAGGTCCCCTGTCCTCTGTCCGCAAGGCATTGGATTCGAACTATTCAGCAAACGGTAAAGAGCAGATTATGAGAGATGTGTTTGGACTCAGCTCAACTGATACAATCCAGCCATACTATGACCTGTACCTCAATTATTTGGAGGATGACGGTTCTTCCGTATCATTCTACGATTTGTACCAGATGTGTACAGACAATCTGAATTCCTCTGACGAGAAGCTTAAAGAGTATGCCAATACCACAAAAGAGGCGCTCGATGTTCTCTTGGCAGCCGCTAAGTCAGCTAACGCAAAGCTTGCAGGTGCAGAGAATCTCTATCACAGTGCGCTCGGTACATCTAACACTTATGTTAAGGCTACTCTCGAAGAAACCGAAAACAACGAACTCAGAGGCACCAAACTCAAGGACCTCACAGACGAAAACGGTTACTATGCAGTAGGTATTGAATTCGCAAGCAACTACTACAAGAACCTCGGTTTCACAGAAATTGCAAAATCCATCAATAACCCCGGCGCAGCATATTATTACTACTATTCGGGTCAAGGCTATTCCATTCGTACCGCACTCGCAAAGATGTCATTAGTCAAGAAGGCAGGCGGCGAACTCACAACAGCCGATCTTATTAAGGACTATGCAAAAGACAGCACTGTCACAGCAAAGAAATTCACAGAAGACAATTACAAAGATGTATTAGCGGACTTCTCCGATAAGTACATAAGCGTAAACAAACTTAATGCTCCTGTTCAAATTGCAAACACTGCTCTGTGGTGGCAAAGATTCGTAGATTACACAAACTATGCAGCAGTAGAAGACAAATATGCTACACATACGGTAGAAGAACTTCAAGCTGAGTACGGTAACACCGAAAAAGGTATCAGAAAGCTTCGTCTTGCTTTCAACAATTCTTTCAACAAGAAGAAGGACTACACAAATCCGGCAGACGGCAAGACTTACAAGTTTGACGAATTTATGGCTCAGTACCAGCCTGTAGTTAACCTCGACTATGTTTATGCACAGCTGGTTAATATAGCATACTTTGATTTGTCAAACACTCCGGACAGAGAAGCTAACGACTATAAGTCATCTAACTTCCAGAAGATTCTTGATTATCTCATCAAGGATTATTCCGACAAAGGTTACATCGACCTTTCCCGTGTAGACGGTGAAAAAATCACCGACGAACAGCTGAAAGAAGCTGCAAAAGTGCTTAAAGCTAACAAGTGGATAGGTTTGCAGGATTTCTGTAAACTCGTATCCGGCGACTACAGTGATGTAACATCATTCGCATTCAGCTCCACTGCTACCAAGTTCTTCAAGACTATGTTCGGTAGCAAGAACAGCAGCACAGGTAACTATGCCGACATCGGTGAAAAGACACAGTATCTTCTTAGATTCACTCGTGCACTCAGCGACGCCGACGGATCTGTGGCAGCAGATACCTCTCTCACAGAGGATCAAATGCTCGACAAGATGGTTGCTAATGCTAAAGCAGTTAAGTACGACTACGCAGCAGCAGCTAAGTGGGGCGCAGACGACGGAACTCTTGTAAGCTATATCAACAAGACAATTCCTAACTACCTCATCACAGAGGTATTCGGTAATATGGATAACAATGCCAATGTGCCTTATACATCATACATCTATACCCATATTACAAACCCTTATGAGTCTTATCTCAAGCAAAAGACAGCAGGCGTTAAATACTCCTACAACAACTATCCTATGACTCCGGAAGTTGCTACAGCAGCAGCTAACACTTCTCTCAACGCAGTAATCAATCTTGCGTTAGACAAGGACGGAACTATCGGCGGCGTAGTTGACGCAGCATTGAGCCAGCTGGCTACAACAAAGATTGATATTGATTCACTTAAAGATTTGCTTACAGACCTTTGGTCAGATTTGGCTACAAAGCCTGTAGATACAATCTTCAAGCTCGTACCGACATTGGTAATTCTTCTCGACGAAGTAATTGAGCCGATGGTACTCAACGGTGACGGCGACCTGTACAACGCAGGCGGCAAGGGTCAGCTTTGGGGTATCTTGAATGGTGTTCTCGATCCTCTCAGTCTCGACCAGGGCAACACAGAGGTTGGTATCACAACCGTTGCATTCGACCTTAACAAAGTTCTTCCTGCACTTCTCCACCACTTCAACGGTGACGATGCTACTGCACGCTCAATCGCAGGCGACTACAGTGCATACGCAGACAAGGGACTCGGTGCTGACTTTAAGGCAGACACAATCAAGTACACCGGTATCTATGTAGCCGACAAGGCTATCAGCGGAGTACAAATCAGCGACATCAAAGTCGGTGAAGGCGACACCCAAAAGGGCGTACAGGAAATCATCACAGAACTTGCTTCTTTCGCAATGGACTCTGTAGATGAATATGTCGCATCACACAAGGGCGACATCAAGTACTCATCCGACGGTGATATAGCTAACAAGGGACTCAACAACATCTTTGTTTCTGTTCCTCAGTTGCTCGACATCTTCGGCAAGAAGTTCCTCACAAAGTACGGAGTTAAATCCGACTGGACATATTGCTATGACGGTAAGATAGTAAAGAAATCTGTTTCTTCTGCTGCCGGCGAACAGTATGTAAACACTTCTTTGGAAGAATTCAAGGCACTCTACGACAAGAATGACCCATCCGGCGTACTTTCTAAGTTTGTAGAAATCCTTATCGGCGATCAGGCAAACGCATTGGTTGACCTTCTCAACGATGTATTCGCTACCGATACAAACAAGCTCACAGCTCCTATCGCTCTGGTACAGAATGTACTCTCAGCACTGGGCGGCTTAGGCGAAACAAGTGTTCTCACCGATGTCCTCAACGGTTTGTTCCAGCTCAAGAGAAGCGATGACACATCCTTCACATTTGAGAAGAGAGACAAAACCAACTTTGTCGGTTTGAGCAACAAATCATGCCTGTTCCTTCTCTCTAACCTTATCTACGAGAAGAACGGCAAAGAGGCAGGTCTTGTACCTTTCATCAGCGACCTTATCTCAGGTGGCTCAACAAAGACTACTAAGACAACATCAGCAAGTAAATCATCAGTAGCATCACTCCTCGGTAAGAGCGGTGCACCGCTTCTCGCTACATCAAAGAGAACCGACTACAACGATCTTCTCTCAAAGCGTAACGAAAAAGCAGCAGCAAAGATTGTAAACAAACTCGATGACATTCTTGCATCTCTCCTCAAAAATACAACTCTCAACGGATTCAACTTCGCCGCTAACGACAGCATCCTGTCAGGTGTAGTATCGACTGTATCCAACTACATCGGCGAAAACAATACCAAAGAGATTGTTACCCTCCTTGACAAATACTTAGAGTGCATCGTAGCAGACAATGCAAGCTCTAAGGACGGCAAGGTAAATGCAAAGAACGTTTATACTTCTGCTAACCTCTCTAACCTCGTTACAGAGACATATGCTCTGGTTGAAAACATCCTCGGCTATGTATTCTATGATAACGGTGAAAAAGCTCTCTTAGGTGACAGAGATCCTAACAGACTTATCGCTGACGCTGTAGCAGGTGTTATTTCACCTGACTCTGTAGCAGTAAGAATGGACAGCAAGTATTCTAAGACTGCAAAAATACTCGAAAGCAAGAGCTACCTTAACTGGACCGACATCAAGGGCACAAACAAAGACCTTGGCTACGGCTTCAGCAAGGGCGACAAGACAGAGTTCTACAATGCACTGGGCGAATCACTGAACGGAATCGCAGCAGTCGTTGGTGTATTCCTCTCTGCTTCATATGTTGACTCTGCAAAGAGCGGAAACTACTACAGTGAGATTCTTTATCCTGTAATGAACAACCTTGCTAAGGCAACAGGCGCTACCGGCGTTATGACTCCTGCCGCATTCAACAAGGCATCTCATTCACAGCAGCTTGTAAAGGGCATTATGACACCTGTATCTAACATTCTGTCACAGCTCTACAAGGCTCCTGCAAGCTTCCTGCTCAATACAGTAAAGGGCTTGGCTGCATCACTTACAGACAGCAGCGTTAAGTCAATAGTAAAGAACGCAGTCGCTCCTATCAACAACCTGATTGACGGTCTCGGCACAGTAGTTGAAAACCTTTCACCTACATTTGCAAAGACAGTAAGAGCTCTCAATGACAACATTAAGATTGAGCTTGAATATGATAAGGACATTATCGTATCCTACATCAACAAGTTACTCGGCGGTGTTAAGGTGCTTGCCGGAATCGAGCTTAATCCAATCGATTGGAACAAGCTGGCTAAAGCAAGCTCACCTGCTCAGGTTCTTCTCCTGATATATGGCTATGCAGTAGACACAATGCTCGACTCTAAGCTTATCTCTACTATTCTTGAGAACACTGATAAGCAAAACGGAAAAGACGATAATGCAGAAGCTATCAAGATTATTAGAATGTTGACAAAGGATTTGTCTGCAACACAAGTGCTCAACATTATCGGTGATGTGCTCGACGGTATCCTCAGCCCGACAGAAGTTTACTGGACCTTCAGTGAATATTCAAACAAGCTGAGCACCAAGAAGTTCTCTTATCCTACAGATGTAACATCATCACAGGCTACACAGGCTGTAGATCAGTTGGATGAACTCGTTAAGAATGTATTCCCACTGCTCAAGGCTCTCGGCGTAGCAAACATTGATGACCTTTCATCTCTTATCAATGACAATCTCTATACAAACGAGATGCTCACAACTATTGCTAAGGCTGTTTACGGTGCACTTGAGTCTAATGACACAATCAACAGTGTACTTACCGAAGTTGGTCTCGATCCTTCACCTAAGGGCTTCGCTAAATTCCTTACAGCTAAGGGCTACGGTCAGACATTCTCATCTGCCGCTAAGACTCTCAGCAAGGCAAAGAGCTGGAGCAAGGTTAAGAAGATTAACTGGGGCTTCAAGAACGGTTCATCCAAGGCTCAGACAGGATTCATTAACGGTCTCGCCGCTATGGTTCGTCCTATCAACGGCGTACTCGCAATCTTCCTTGCAGCTGACGGTGAATACAGCAACTCAATGAGCGCAGCTCAGAAGAAGCAAATCGTAAGTCTCATCAAGCAGCTTGATATAGATACTCAGTCAATCAATATCGCTGCTGACAGTGATGCAGGCTGCACACTTAAGATTTCTGTTAAGAAGGGTATCCTCACAGCAGTAATCGACAGCAAGATGTCAAATGACAACAGCACACTCAAGGTTGACCTTGTTTCCGTAGTAAATGACGCTCTCAACTCATTCTTCGACGGAAAGACAAACGGCAAGATCGGTACAAACGGTTACGAAAACGCAATCATCCCTGTACTCGAAGCATTCATGTGCAAGAATGTTAAGACCTACAAGCAGTATCTCAGCGACTACAACAAGGCAAAGGATAACTTGGTTGTTGACATTCTCAAGCCGCTCCTCGGATTTGTTGACGAAGTAGCAAAGGCACCGGTTGATACACTCACAAAGGTACTTCCTAATGTAGCATACTTCATCGACGGAAACGGCATTGCACAGGTTGTATCCAATCTTCTCGCTCCTATCACCTCAGAAAAGGGTGTTCTCGGCGCACTGAAGAAGAACGGAGTTGATGTAGACAAACTCATCAAGTCAATTGCAGGCAAAGACCTCAGTTCACTTGTTTCCGGTTTGCTCAAGAGCTCACTGAATGTAAACGTTAAACTTACAATCAAGCTCACAGACCTCAAGTCCTGCAACATTCAGGATGCAATCATTCCTATCGTAAACGGCGTTCTCGCTAACAGCGGTATCAAAATTAAGATTCCTGAAATTAAGTGGGCAACACTTGCTTCTCACGGCACACTCAAGACAGTAAAGAGTGCCGCTAAGAACAGCGAAGGCAAGTACACAACAAGAAGAGTAACTGCTAATCAGGGCGAAGTCCTTGTGGCTGTACTCCGCTATGTAGCTGATACACTTATCAAAAACTCAACAGCTCTCAAGAAGCTCATCACATCTATCGACGGTGTTAAGAGCAACAAGACTGTTGTAGCAGTAGTTAAGTCAGTATTCAATCAGATTAAGAGTGCTTCTAAGGACGATGTAGTAAGAGCAATCTTCCACTTCCTTAACGGCGAAGCAACAGATGTTTACTACAACTACACAGGTTATAAGTCAAAGAGCTACTCATTCGATTATGACAACATTGACCCTGCATTCTGCTCACAGCTTGCTAAGCAGCTCGACACTTCTGTAGACAGCGTATTCGCTCTCCTCAAAGAATTGGGCGTAGCAAACATTTCGAGCCTCAATGCTCTCGTTAATGACAATCTCTACACAGACAGTCTCATCACTACTATTGCTACCGGTCTCTACGGTGCAATCGACGGCGTAAAGGTAGGCTCAGGAAGACTTTCCGCTATCCTCGCTCAGGTAGACATAGACTGCACAACAAAGGGCTTTGCAGCTCTCCTTACAAACAAGGCTTACGGCAAGCAATACAAGGCTGCCGCTAAGGTAATCGGCAAGGCAAGCAACTGGACTAAGGTTAGCAAGTCTAAGCTCAGCTGGGGCGTTAAGGATAAGGCAACATTCCTCAATGCACTTGCAGCAATTCTTCGTCCTCTGTACGGCGTACTCGACACACTCCTTACAGACGGCTCACTGAAACTGCTCAATTCTGTATCAGTTCCGGGTTCAAACGGATACGAGTCAACAATCGCACCTCTGCTTGAGGCACTGGGTGTAACCGGTCTCAAGACTCAGGCACAGCTCAAGGCTGACGCTGCTAAGGCATACGACAACCTGTTGCTCGACATCGTTACTCCGCTCATCAACAAGGTAGAAGAAATCCTCGCTAAGCCAATCGAAACAGTAGCAGATATGCTTCCTACATTCGCACTGTTCATCGCTAATGACGGATTGATTCAATGTGTTGACAACCTGCTCACTCCTGTATCCGCACTTCTCAAGGCAGTTAAGCCAATCGTAGATGTCAACGACATTCTCAAGGCTGTAGGCCTCGACTTGAACGGACTTCTTAAGAAAGCAGGCGTTAAGGCAAATGTAAAGCTCGACCTTTACAACCTGCCTAAGACTCTGAAGCCAATCGTTGGCTCAGACAATCTCGTACCATTCATCAACAGCATACTCGGCATAATCAAGGTTGGCGGCAAGTCACTGAACATTAAGCTCCCTGCAATCGACTGGTACAAACTCGCAAGCCACGGTCAAATGAAGACCGTAAAGAGCGTAGCTAAGAATACTCAGGGCAAGTACACAAGAAAGATTGTTGAAGGCCGTCAGGGCGAAACACTCTTGGCTGTACTCCGCTACATTGAGAGCCTTCTTATCAACAACGCTAAGGCTATCTCAAACATCGTTTGCAACATTGACGCTGTTAAGAAGAACAAGACTATCGCAAATGTAGTTAAGTCAATTCTCAACAACATCAGCAACGCTAAGTTTGATGAAATCGTAAAAGCACTGTTCTACTTCCTCCAGGGCAAGCAGACAGACGCATTCTTCGACTACAGCAACTTCACTTACAAGACTGATTACAAGTTCAGCTACGGCTCAATGGATAAGAAGTTCTGTAAGCAGCTTGCTCCAATGCTCGACGGTCTCGTAACAGGTCTTCTTCAAGACAAGGGCGGACTCCTCGGTCTCATCACCGACATGGTTTACTCAGACGAAATCGTTGGTAAGCTCGCAACTGCACTCTACGGTGCAATCGAAAATGTTAAGATTGACGGTATCGGCTCTCTTAACAACATACTCAAGCTCATCGGCATCGACTTCTCTGCCTCTAATGTGGCTGATCTCCTCGTAGACGAGAAATACGGTCAGACATATCCTCAGGTAGCAAGCGTAATCAGAAGCGCAGGCTCATGGGCAAATGTAAAGGCTACAAGTCTCAAGTGGGGCGTAAAGGACAGAAAGACATTCCTCAATGCTCTCGTATCTGTACTTCGTCCTATCTACGGTGTACTCGATGTACTCCTCAATGACTCTAACCTGAACATCTACAATATCGCATCTGTTCCCGGCTCTGACGGATACACCTCAACAATCGTACCTCTCCTCGAGGCATTCGGTGTATACAACATCAAGACTCAGTACCAGTACAGAGAAGATATGAGCAAGGCATACGACGCAGTACTCCTTGACATACTCAATCCTCTTATGGATAAGGTAGAAGACATACTCAACGCACCTGTAGAGATGCTCGCAGATATTCTTCCTAACCTGTCACTGTTCTTCGCTAACGACGGACTTCTTCAGATTATTGAAAATCTCTTGACTCCTGTATCTGCTCTCCTTGATGCAGTTAAGCCAATAGTAAATGTAAATGATCTTCTCAGTGCAGTAGGATTTGATATCAACGCATTGACAGCTAAGGCAGGAATTAACTTGAACATCAAGCTTGATGTTTATGACCTGTCCGGCTCACTGAAGCCTCTCATCGGCGCAGACAATGTAGTAGGATTACTGAACACTATCCTCTCAGTTATCAAGATCAGCGGCAAATCACTCGGCATCGTTCTTCCCGAAATCGATTGGTTCAAGCTTGCAAGCCACGGCGATGTAATCATCAACGAGGCGTCACAGGCAGCAACAATCGGCGGCAGAATTTATGTCAAGGCTGATCAGGATGAAACCTTGATAGCAGTTCTCAGATTCTTGATTGACACAGTAAACTACAAGGGCAACTACGACGCAATCGTAGATCTCGTAGGTGGATTGCTCGGCGGCGCAAGCTCCAGCATCTCCGATGTTGTCAGCCAGGTTCTCGGTATGCTCAAGGGCAACAGCGACGAAGTTATTGCTAACCTTGTTGATCTCCTTCAATCTTTCGCAGGTTAATAATAACTGACCTATAAATCATAAAAGGCACTCCCTCGGGAGTGTCTTTTTTTAGTGTTTGGACTTGTAATAGGTTATTATATTTAGTATAATATATTCAGTTATAACTATATACTCGGTGGTGAAAAAATGCTCGGAAAATATGTTAGAGTCAAGATAACACATCCTATCGACTCAACGGACGAAGCGGGCTTTACTTATCCACTCAATTTCGGCACGGTGTACTCTAACGAAACGCAGACAGCGTTCATTATGGGGATACACCATCCTGTGCGCAACTTTGACGGCCGTGTTATCGCAGTCCTCAGCGACAGGAAGAACAGGAGCTACATCTGGATAGTAGCACCAAAAAGTACCCGCTTCATTATCAATGATATAAAGCAATATATCAACCTAAAAAGAGACTTCCCCTCCTACAGATTAGAGTGTCTGTACGAGAGCAGCTGCGGCGCTGTGGTCTACAGAGACATAAAGGGCGAAGTAAAATTTTTACTAATCAAAAACAAACGGTCAGCCCATTGGGGATTCCCAAAGGGACACATTGAGCAGGGCGAAACAAAAGAAGAAACAGCCTACAGAGAGGTGCTGGAGGAGACCGGACTGCACATCAATATAATAGATGGCTTTGACTGCGTGTCGAAGTACAAAATCCGTGACCGGATAGAAAAGATGGTCACCATATTTGTAGGCACAACAAAAGATACCTCTACCGTCATTCAGCAAGAGGAGATAGAGGACTACATTTGGCTGACCTATGACAAAGCTATGAACCTACTCAAATTTGAGAATGACAAAAACATTCTCAGAAGTGCATACAGCTTTTTGAACGAACACAATTATATATAGG
>ERZ1106973.244-NODE-244-length-73191-cov-9.634052_pt1 | contig 73191 bp, 79 predicted proteins | sample MGYA00403686_ERZ1106973 | MGnify/ENA primary metagenome ERZ1106973 (study PRJEB35170, sample SAMEA104062408) | human gut metagenome | biome: human gut; feature: human-associated habitat; material: faeces | place: Denmark | collected 2012-11-06 ...
TCGAATCCGACCGGCCCTTCCATATGCCCTGAAAAGAATCAGACCTGCATCTGCATGGCCTGCGAGCGACGTGCACGCATCGCGCGCCGCTTGAGCGCGCGCCGCTCGTCTTCGCTCAGACCGCCCCAAACGCCGTAGTCCTGATTGGTGTCGAGCGCGCATTTCAGACACGCGTCAATCACCTTGCAGGTACGGCAAACGGCCTTGGCTTCTTCGATTTGCTGATAGGCGGCACCGGTGTTGCCGACCGGGAAAAACAGTTCCGGATCCTTATCCCGGCACGCGGCCTTGGCTCGCCAATCGAAAGCACTGCTCATGTAATCGCCTTCCTCTTGCCATAAGTGGCGTTCTATCCGTTATTTAGATAACCACGAATCGGATGATTTTTCAAGACTTTTTCGCAAAAGAAGCCAGGTTTTTTTAGAATCCTTGGAATTCCGCGCATTGCACGGGACATGCCCGTGCTTGTTGGATGAAGACCCCACGCCCGGCAATGGCATAGTCATCGACGCCGAAACCGTCGAGAACCGCGCTGGGAATCCCCATCATCACATCGGTGGCTCTCTCTCCGCAAGGAAACGCAACACGTGTGAGGCAACGTTCAAGTAGGGTGCTTTGCGGCTTTTCCACAGCTGCGATTACCGTGACGGACGGATCGGCGAGTGCGGTCTTGAGCTTATCGGCTTCGGGCATGGCTGCGAAAGGGGAGAGCAATTCGTCGGCGTCATCCACGAACCATATGGTGCGTTCGTGCTGCGGCGATATTCTGCCGTCGTCGGTGGTCCATTCGCTGTTCGTCTTGCGTGTGAACCGGATGGTGCAGCGACCGGATTCATAGAGACGGCTGGCGCAGCAGAGCAGCAGATTGGTTTTGCCGCTTCCGCATGCGCCAATCACGGCGATGTTGCCGTGTCCTACGTCAAGGAATGCGGTGGAGATGAGTACACCGTCGTCGCTCAAAGCAAAAGGCACATGGTGCCATGCCTCTCGCTGTGGCGCCGTCAAATCGTCTTTGCCTGCATGTGGTGCGAGCGGCGCGGAGAACAAAGGGGAGGGATTGGTGGTGCCGCTGAATGCCGATGCGGTGTTGATGGCATGCACCAAGGAATCAATGTCATGGACCGCGCTGCAGCGGAAAGGAACAGTGCGTTGACCGTCATGACAGTAAGCGGCACCGGGGAAGGCCGGTGGAATCAAAGCTGCATCCTTGGTGCCGATCAGTTCATTCGATTGCATTTGGTCGGTGACGCGTAGGCAGATGCTCAGCGATATGTTGGCCTTCATATCGGCATGGACCTGACCCATGGGATTTTGCGTGCATACGATGAGATGCATACCCAAAGAGCGTCCGAGCGACGCCAATCGATTGAGTCGCTGCATATAGTCGGGTAGACGGTCGCGCAATGCATGGAATTCGTCAATGACCACCACGAGCCGTGCAGGGGGATGGGAAAGCTGGTCGAATCTGGAAACGCGTTCGGCACTTACCAAGGCCTCCCTGCGTGCCAATTCTTGTTCTATGGCGTTCAGCGCACGGACGGCATGGGCGAGGTCAAGATCGCAGACGTTGCCCACGGTATGCGGCAGACGCTCCAAAGCGTTGAAGGTCGATCCTCCTTTGAAATCCAGAAAGACGAAATGGAGGGTTTGAGGACTATGCCGAATCGCCAATGCCATGCACCAACTGATCAGCAGTTCGGATTTCCCCGAGCCTGTGGTCCCCGCGACCATGGCATGTGGTCCGGATGATGCCAGATCTATATGGAATATGCCATGTTCTGACATGCCGATGCCGTTCGTTGGGGAACGGACAAGCCAATTACGCACGATGGTGCGCCATATGAGCGGGTCGTTGTCCAGGCCATGCAGATGCTCAAAACTTATGGACGGCATGTCGGCGAAAAGCTGAGCATGGTCGATTTCGTTTCCGTTATGATGCGTTGGAACCGGCGAATCGCTTCCAGTAATGGTGTTGCTGTTCGTTTCTTCATGCCTGACGCGCATGATCATGGTGATGAGCATCAATGCGCTGCCGAGCAGACTCGGAGCGAGCATCGCCGCATAGAGCCAATGACGTTGCATACACATGACAATCAGCATGATGAGCTGCGCCAGCAAAGGCGCGCTCCAACTCAATACAGTGAGATGTTGTTCGCTTATACGGTGAGGGGCCTTTTTGTTCATACGGCCAGCATGGGCAAGAGCGGCGGCATGCCGCAAGCCAATATGAGGGTTGTGGTCGGAGGATGTGGGTTATCCACATCCTCCGGCGTGTCGTCAGTTTTGCTGTTCGGCCAGCGTGCCCACGGTTCCTGCGGAATGCGTGCCGTGTGAGAGTTCGGAGAAAAGCTGGATGTTCTTCGCGTCATTCAGCAGAACGCACGATCCGACCCCATCGACGTAATAGTCCGGATCGGTCCAATACACGCTTCCCGAAATGCCATCCTTGCCTGAGGCGCTTTTGAAAGCCAACGCCATCCGAAGCAGAGAGGAAGTCGATGCTTTCTCATCCACGGTTACGGAGCTCAACGCCGCTGCGGCGACCTTTTTGGTCTTGTTGAAATTCGTGAGCGTCTGTTTGGAAGCGCCCTTCTTGACGATGGCGTTGATCACCTGGCGCTGACGTGCGGCACGGCCGAAATCGCCTTGCACATCGGCATATCGCATACGGGAGAACGCCAAAGCGGTGTTGCCGTCCACGGTGTGGCATCCGGCGGTCCAGTTCATACCCGAATAAGGGTCATTCACATTCTGGTCGTAGCATAGGTCCACGCCTCCCAAGGCATCGACCACTTTGACGAGTCCGCCGAAGCGGACCATTGCCACATGGTTGATTTTCTGGCCGGTGATGTCCTCCACCTCGTTGACCAACTGTTTGCGGCTGTACAGCTGCGCCACGGCGTTGATCTTCATATAGCTCCCATCGATTTCCACCAGGGAATCGCGAGGAATGGAAATCAGCGAGGACGATCCTGTCTTCGGCTTGGTGAGTACAAGAATGGTGTCGGTTCTGAAACCTTCGACGTCGCCGGCGTCTCCGATGGTGCCCTCACGTTCGTCGGAGCCAAGAATAAGCCAGCTTTCGCCGGCGGTGTCCGCTTTGGATGTCAGCCAGGTCTGTTTGTTGAGCTGGTCATCGACCCAGTTCCAAGCGGAGAATACCCCTATTCCCAGTGCGAGAATCAGTACAAGGAAAATGGAAAGGACGATACGTCCGACGCGAGGTCTTCTTTTTGGCACGGAAGCCGTCGCTGGAGAGGATGGAACAGATCGGAGCGCCGTGGAGACGGAGGATGACCCCCGGAACTGCTGCGTTGGATTGGCCGTGCGGGTATGTTCTGGAGCGAAGGACACCGGAGATGATGAAGGGTTTCTTCTTGTCTCGCTCGTTGCCCGTGCCGCAGGCTGGAAGCTTTGCGGAACCGAGGAAGAAGGACGCGCCGTGCGTTTGGCCGGTTTTACAGATGATGCATGGTCAGAACGTTTCGCCGGTGCGAAACTCGCTGGCTGGCTCGGTGCGCTTTGCGAGCGGGAGGAATCCGTGGACGGCATGGTTTTTTTGCGTCCTGATGACGGAATGAAACTTGGTGGCACGCTCGTAGGCTCTTTTGCTCCTTTGCCTTCACTCATGGTTCCTCCAAAAAGATTCGTCCCTGCGTCATACGTTGAAAGGGGACGTGATTGCGTGGTCTACGTCAGTTCTTTGCCGGAACGGCACATACGGTCGCATTAAGGTATCGATCCGCAAGGCCGATATACTGGCCCGTGGTCGCGTCATGAATGGAGCCGTCATCCGGGTCGACGGTGCCGCCAGTGCTTGGATCGACCAACGTGCCGTCGGATTTGGTGATCAGTCCCGTGACGGGATCGGGAGTCTCGGCAGTGGTGTCCGACTGGTTGCTGTCGGTCGTGCCGGAATCGTCGGAGCTGGCTGAATTATCTGAACTGGTGTCGGAGGAGTCGCCCGAGTTTGAATCGGCGGTATCGAAAATCGGCTTGCCCGCTCGCATCTTCTCCCAGAGATTGTCGGCTTCGTCGGTCCAGACGGAACGGTTGGGGTCGGACGGTGCTGGGACCACGGGGACGGTCTGGGTCTGCAGGTTGGTCATGGTGAAATTCTTCAGGCTCATGGCAAGTCCCGCCAAAGCCGCGGTATCAGCCATGCCTTGGGATATGTTGAGCGATTTCAGCGCGGATTTCGCCAGCTGGTACAGCTGCGCGGTATCAGTGAACAGATTCTTGCTGAGCGCCTCGCTCATCAGCTGCTTGATGAGATACTGCTGACGTGTGGTACGCGAGGTGTCGGATCCGTCTCCTATGCCGTGACGGATCCGGGCGTACTGCGTCGCCGCAACGCCGTCAAGATGGTGCATGCCCTTGTCGAGATTGAGTCCGGTGTACGGGTCGTTGACGTTCTGCGGAATGCACAGGTCCACGCCGCCGACTGAATCAATCATCTTGACCAGGCCGGCGAAGTCCACGACGATGAAGTTCTGAATATTCAACCCGGTGAGACTGTTCACGGCGTTCAGCGTGCAGCTGGCCGCCGAGGAGAGATCTCCGCCGGTTTTGTAGGCACCTGCGAAGATGGAATTGAACATGACGTTATACTGTGCGGGAATCGTGCCCTTCGACGTTTCGCACTGAGGCACGTCCACCAGGGAATCTCGTGGAATGGAGACCAGGTTGATTTCCTTGCGGTCGGCGGAGATCTGCACAATCATGGCGGTGTCGGCCTGATGGTTGCCGATGACGTCATCGAAACTGCCTCCGATGGCTTGGTTCTCCGCGCCGTCACGGGAATCCTGTCCGATCAGCACGAACTCGATCGGCTTGCCGGAGTTCGGATCGATGATGGATGCGTCCGTATTCAGGGAACCCTGGCCGATCACGCCGACCGAATTGTTCTTGATGATGCCATTGACGTCCATCCAAGTAGCGGCAGCTGCAGTGCCGACGAACACCAGAGTCGCGGCGATTGCCGCGGCGACTGCGGTCCTGACGTGATGCTGCACGCGATATCCCAGGCTGTGACGTGGTTTCGCATCCTGAAGACCATTGATGTTAGGAAGCTTATTGCCGGTTGATGTCGTTGCCACGGTGTTGCCTTCCTGATTGAGATGCGCGTTTGACGCAATGCTTTTAGAACCTACCACTATCCAAATGGGCAATTATAGGGTTAATGGCCGATTTTCACCGATTCTGCGACTGTAGACCCCAGATTGGGCTGAACTTTAGCATGGATTTTCTGAAATATAGGCATTGACACGGGGAAACTTGACAAAATTACATTGCGTGTGTGTAATTTGAAGCGGTGTGAAAGTATGCGCATAAAAGGTGCGCACACAATTATGGGAGGACTCATGTGGGGCGTGACTGATGAGTCTTCTGAGAATCCGCTTGCTGAACTGTGGGGTTTGTTCAAGCGGGATGATGACGTGTCTTGGCAGCACAAAGCGCTGTGCTCGCAGACCGATCCCGAAGCATTCTTCCCGGAAAAAGGCGGTTCCACCAGGGATGCGAAGAGGGTTTGCGCCCAGTGTGAAGTCCGTGAACAGTGTCTGAAATGGGCCATCGACCATGATGAGCGTTTCGGTATCTGGGGCGGTATGAGCGAGCGTGAGCGTCGTCGCTACAAAAAAGAGCACAAGGAACGGGCTTGAAGGCATGGTGCGTCCCGTGCGTACACTTAAATTATGAATTCTAACGCCAGCAGCGATATCCAGACAATCGTGACCGATGTGCTGAACAGCAGACCGTATACGCATCGGCAGGACGTCGATATGTCCGTGGCTGCGGTGATCACCGCGCAGCATGACCTTCGATTCCTCGCTTCTACCGTTGGAGCGGTGCTTGCGCAGCGCATGCTTCCAGGAATGATCGTTATCGCCGATTGCACGGGGCAGATCGAGCAGCCCATGCAGATGACCTTCGATGTCATTCACTCATCACAGGATGTGCTTACGGAAGTGCCGGAAGCCAAAACGGTGAGGGTCATTCTGGTGGGAGTGAAGCAGGCGGCGTCCTTCATGGACGCTGTAACGCGTGCGATGGATCAGATCGGCATTGATGCCGGCATCCGCGCGTTGTGGACCTTGCATGACGATTCGCGGCCGGCGGATGACCGGTGCTTCGAGACGTTGCTGGATGCGTGGAGAAACACGCCGACAGCCGCGCTGCTCGGTGCCAAGCAGTTGGATTGGCAGGCGAAGAACCTGCACAATGTGGGTTTGTATGCCGGGCACCATGATGTCGTTTCCTTGGTGGTCGACGGCGAGCCTGACCAGGAGCAATATGACGGGCGTCAGGATGTGCTGTCGGTCTCCCTATCGGGCGCGTTGGTGCCGTTGGCTACGTTGCGTGCGTTCGAAGGGGCTGACCCCTGGTTCGGCACCTTCGCGGAATCCACGGACCTGTGCCGCCGCATATGTCTTGGCGGTGGGCGTGTCGTAGTGGTTCCCCAGGCTCGCATCGCCCACAGAAGAGCCCGATTCGAAGGAATCCGTTCCAAGAACGGGCGCCCTGTGGAAGACGAGGACGGTCGCATCGATCCGTATCTTGCCGTACGCGAGGCGAATGCCAAATACGCGTACACTGACATGCACCGTTCATGGTGGCCGTTGCTTTGGCTGTGGTCCATCATCCAGTCGTTGGGATTGGCCGTGCTTTGCTTGGCGCGCAAACAGCCGTATCATGCATGCTGCGAGCTGGCGATGCCGTGGCGTGCGCTGCTGCGTCTGCGGGGTGCTTGGCGCGCCCATGCGCGGTTGCGCAGGCAAAGCAAGGTCACGCTTAAATCGCTATCCACGCTGTCTGCGAATCATCGGCAGGTCAGGGAATGGCTCGACCGTCGCCGTGCGTTGCGCGACCAGAGGGATGTCGTGCTGCTCAGTCCTCTTGAGAAAGACCATCTGCGTAAACGGTTGCTGCGTAGATGGGGATTGGCCTTCGGCGCGGCGCTGATTGCCGGCATATGGATAGTCGTGCTGTATTGGGACGTGCTTCGTTCCGTATGTTCGGGTGCGTCGATGTATTCCGCACAGCTGTTGCCCACGGGCGCGAGCTTCACCCAGTTGCTTCATACCGCGACCACGTCATGGTCGTATGCCTCAGGCACGGGCATCAGTGCGCCTAACGCGCCATGGCTGTTGGTGCTTGCGCTGGCGTCGGTGCTCACTGGTGGACATGTTGCCGGAGCTGTCGGACTGATGTTCTTCCTTGCAGCCCCGCTCACGGTGTTTTCCTTCTGGGCGCTGGCCGGCATCTTCACCCGCTCGGATGCGGTGCGCTGCGTGGTCGCGTTGGCGTGGTTCGCGTTGGCGTTGTCCATGGGACTTTATGATGACGCGGATGTCACGATGCTGACGGTCATGGTGTTTCTTCCGGCCGCTTTCGCCTTCTCGTTCCGTGCGGTCGGCATGTATCGGACGGAGGATCTGGTCAATCCCCACGCGTCGGTCCAGGCGGCGGCGGTTGCGGCGCTGTGTTTCATTCCGGTCGTCGCCGCGCAGCCGCAGTTGTTGCTGCCGCTGATGCTCACCTTCCTGGGATTCCTGCTGTTCGTCCGCTCCCATAAGCCCGCGTTGCTTCTGATTCCGCTTCCGGCGGCGTTCGTATGCGCGCCGACGTTGGTCAATGCCGTTCGTTTCGCTTCCGACGGTACATGGCGTCAGCTGTTCGGCAGCGTCATGCTGCCCTCCTCCGCGCATGATGGCAAACCGGTCGTCGCGAATCTGTCTGATCTGTTGCTGCGGGTGTTCGGCATCGGCGCCGACGGTGGCGCATGGCGGTATGTGGCGGTTTCCATACTGGCGTTGATCGTATTGCTGGCCGCGGTGTCATTGGTGTTGCCTTTCGTGCTGCGCGTGTCCCGTATGATGTGGGTCGCCGTGTTCGCGGGATTGGCGACGGCCTTGCTGTCCGCGGCGATTGCGGTGGCCGTCGATGTGGATGGTCCGGTCTCCGGTTCCATGCTTCCGGGAACCACATATGCGATGATGGGCTTGCTCGCCTGCATCTGCATGATGTCGGGCGGCGCGGTTCGACGTTTCGTCATGCTGAGACAGCATGAGAAGACCGGCGCCGTCGAAATCGAAGGACGCGGCTCGAAGGCAGTGTCGATTGCCTCGCATGTGGGTCGTGCCGTATTGGTTTGCCTGTTGGCCGTCTCCGTCGTGGCCTGTGCGGGATTCAACTATGTCGAATGCGATCACAGCCAGGTAAAGACCAGCGATGCTGGACTGCCGATGGTGGCGACCGATTTCCTTGGGCAGGATGATGCACGTCGCGTGCTTGCCTTGCGTGCCGATAGCGCCGAATCGGTCAGCTACAGTGTGATGCGTACCGGTCGTGGCGACTTGATTGACAGCTCTCCCGCGCAACGCGTCGAAGTGGTTTCGGGACGTTCCGACGGGTCCAGCAGAACCATTGCGCAGGATTGCGCCCAGTTGCTGGCCAATGCCGATTCCGATGCCATCAACGAGCTTGGCAAGTTGGGCTTCGGCGGCATTTACGTTATCAAGCAGAACGGCGACAAAGCGCAGCGAGAGGCCTCGAACCAGCTCAATTCGAACATTGGAGCCTCTGACGGGACACAGAATGTCGTCAGTCTGGATAATGGCACGTATTATCGTTTGACGGTTCAGGATCTATCCAAGCAGCATATCGATCGAAGCGGGCTTGATAAGGCCGGCTCAAGTGTGTGGCGTCGTTCATGGCTGTGGTGCATGGGCGTCGTTCTTGTAGCGTATTGCTTGGTGGCGCTTCCGCGCATTCGTCGTCAGGGTCTGGAGGAAGCATGAGCAGACATTCTCGTCCCAATACGCCTTTGCGTATTGCGCTTGCCGTAATCTCGGTGTTGCTCATCGTGGTCCTGATGGCCGTGACGCTCATATACCGGCCATCATGGCTGCATGCGGACACGCCCACGGTGGAACGCTCCTCGGTGGGTCGTACCGTCAGCCCCCGGCAGCGGCAGACGTACTGCCCGTCTCGCATGACCATTGCCGATACCGATGCCTATGGAGATAGCGAATACCAGGCATCCAACGGCAATATCGCGTCTTCCGCGAGATACGCCGCCTTCGGTTCGGTGTTCCATTCATCCGTCGCCTCGATGGGAGCCGACATGACGGCATCCGTGTCGATGCTGGACAAAAAAGACGACTCGTCCGATGACATCTTTGTGGCTTCCGGCAATGTCGATGACGGCTCCCGATTGCAAGACACGCGTCTGCTGACGGCTTCGAACGGTACCGGCGCGGTTTCCTCAGTGATGTCATGGGCCACGGACGGTGATTTGAAGGGCGTATCAGCAGCCTCCTGCGTCGTGCCGGCGCTGAAACAGGCGTTCCTGCTTTCCGGTACGAAGACCGGCTTGACGCAACAGCTTGTTGTGGCCAATCCCTCCGCCAAGGACACATCGGTGACCATCAGAATCTGGGGCTCCGACAAATCCGGCGCGCTGGCGCTCTCCACCGGATCGACGCTGACCGTGGCCTCAGGCAAGGAAACGGTACTGAATCTTTCCGCAGCTGCTTCCGGCCAAGACGCGCTGTATGCCACGGTGACTGGAACTGACACTCCTGTGGCCGCAATCGTCCGCACCGTCTCCATGGACGGATTGACCTCAAAGGGATCGGATTACGCGCTTCCGAATAACGCTTCCGCGAAATCTCTGGCCCTCTACGGCTTGAATGGCGGAGACCATGCGACACTGTACCTGTATACGTCCCGCAAAACGGATGTCACCGTATCCTGGATCGACTCCAAGGGGGCACAGCAGACCAATCAGCAGGAGCTGAAGGCGAACCGCGCGTCCGCCATCGATCTTGGAGACGTTCCAAAATCCGCTACCGGCATCGCCATAGCCGCTTCCGAACCGGTGTCTGCCACGGCGAAGATTTCAGACGATGGCCCCGATGGGCAGTCCGATTTCGCCCTAGTCAATGCGTCCGCTCCGGCGAAGATCTCCGCCATCGCGGTTCCTGACCAATCCACCGCGACGGTAGGCTTCGTCAACACCGCGGATGGGGATCGGACCGCGATCGTGACGGCTTACGACACGGACGGCAAACAAGTGGACAGGCGTGAAATCGCCATCCGTCCCTCGGCCTCGACGTCGGTGCGCATCGCCGATATTAATGATGGCGATGTCGCCGCCATCCGTTTGAAGGATCCCGCCCAAGCCGTGGTCTGGAATCTTCGTGTCGGACAGAAAGATGTGTCCGGTGCGAAACTCGCCGGACTTGCCATCATCGGCGCCGTCGATTTGAAGGAGGCCAGAGAGCAGGTCTGGGCGAATCAGGATATGACTGTTGTCCGTTGAAAGTCACATGCCCCAATCAGGATCTATTTCTTCCGGACGGCGTCCGTAGATTTCCGCCAGACGTGAGACCACCTCGTCCCTGATTGCGAATTGCAGGTCCATACGGTTACGGGCATGCGATTGCAGCGGCATGCGGTACAGCACGATACGGGGTGGAATGCCGTGCCCGGCGGGAAATGACTGCGATCCAAGATGCGGAACGTCCTCCCAAGGCGCGGGATCGGATGGCGGAACATCCTCCACAGCGAATTGGACCGGAGCTATGAGCTCAGGCCATGCCCCGTTGAGTCTGCGGATTTGCGCCACCAGCATATCGTCGAACATACCGCTTCTGGTACGGTACCGGGGCAGTCTGGTACCAAACATGGGCGTACGCGTGCCACGTCCATGGCGGTTGCGGTATATCGGGGTCTCCCAAGGCATCTGTTGCATGGTTTCTACCTTATCAGGGCTTATTCGAAACATGCGATACCATGGTATGGGCTGCTCGACAAGGGGAGAAATGATCATGGCGGATATTTCCGTACCTTATTGGAACATCGTTGATGTCAACATGCTGTGCGAAGGCGCGCGGCTGATTGGGTTTGACCTCGACAACACGTTGGCGCGGTCCAAGAAACCTATGAAAGCGGACATGGCCGAATGCTTCTCTGCATTGACATCATTGATTGACGTCGCGGTGATCACCGGCGGCAAATACTCGTTGCTGCAAAGTCAGGTGGTGGACAGGCTGTCCGACCATGCCGACAAGTCGAAACTTCACCTCATGCCGACCAGCGGAACCCGCTACTACCGGTGGGACGGGCAACGGTGGGGGAAAGTGTTCTCCCACGATCTAAGCGACGAGGACCGTGCCAAGGCGAAGGAATCGCTGGAACGGAATGCTCGTGAGCAAGGCATTTGGGCCACTCATGTCTGGGGCGAGCGCATCGAGGACAGAGGCGGTCAGATCACCTTTTCCGCATTGGGGCAGCTTGCCCCCGTCGAGGCCAAGGAGGCTTGGGACCCCACCAACGAGAAGAAGAACCGATTGGCCTGTGCAGTTGCTGCCGAACTACCGAATCTTGAAGTAAGACCTGGAGGCTCCAGCAGTGTTGATATCTCACAGCGTGGCGTCGATAAGTCGTTCGCCGTCCGTGAACTCGCGGATATTCTCGATATCGAGGTCGGCCAGATCGTGTTCATCGGAGACCGGATGGAACCCGACGGCAATGATTATCCCGCGGCGAAGGCCGGCACAAGGGCTGTCAAAGTGAACGGTCCCGCGGATACCGTGAAATTATGTGGCGAGATCATTGCCAGATTGTCCCGATGACGGAGCCGGCGTGAATCTGATGGCGGGTTCATTCGCGCATATGGCGAATCTGTTGTTCCCACGAGGCTGTGCGGGATGCGACAAGCCTGATGACGTGTTGTGCGATGCCTGTCTTGCGTCATTCGACTGCGAACTGTCCCAACCATTGGAAACGGCTGAGATGGGTCGATGGTTCGCGTGCGGATGGTATCGGGGTGCCGCCAGACAGTCGATTCTGGCATGGAAAGACCACGGAGACGAGGAATGCGACCGTCCGTTCTCGGATGCGTTGTGCAGGCTTGCGGAACGCGCCGGTGTGATTGACGCCATGGATGGCGTTCGTGAGATCTGCGATACCATACTGGTCGTTCCCGCGCCGTCGTCGATTGCTTCCATGCGTCAGCGCGGACGACGGCACATGATGCCGCTGGCAAAACGGTTGTCGGCGTTTCTACGGTGCCGGACAGGTTTCCGCGTACAGGTATGCGATGCGTTGACGAACAAAGGAATCAAAGGCAAATCCGTCGAGACCAAGGGCACGGAACAGAGGGCGCAACGCCTTAAGGGGCATGTCATGGTTCGTCCGGGCGTCACCCTTCAAAACAAGGCGGTGATTCTGGTGGATGACATCGTCACCTCTGGAGCCACCATGCGTCGTTGTGTTGACGCTCTAACTTCACAGGGAGCTTTGGTCATTACCGTGCTGGCGTTGGCACACACTCCGGCCGGCAGACCTTTGACGGCGTAAATCGTCACTCGTCATCGGAAATGTGATATTTCGGCAAAGTGATTTCGAAATCGGCGCCGCGCGGATCATCCACCACTCGTACCGTGCCGCCATGCAACTGCGCCGCCCATCGGGCGATTGACAGTCCAAGACCGGTTCCTCCCGATTCGGTACCTGGTCCCGTCTTGCCTTTGACGAATCGACGGAAGATATCGGACCGCGCTTCTTGGGGAATCTGCGAGCCGAAGTTGACGACATTCGTCACAATCGTGCCGAAATCCTTGTTTTCATGCGCTTCGATGAGCACCGCGGTATTGTCTGCGGAGTGTTTGAGCGCATTGGCGATGATATTGGTGAACAACTGGCGCAGACGATCCTGATCGCCTTCCATTTCGATGTTGTCGGGCACGTGGATTTCGATATTGTGGGCATGCCCGGCATCGGCGATTTCCAACGGTTCCACGGTTTCGTCGATGAAATCCGCGAAATTGAATTTATCGATCTGCAGGCTCGCCGCACCGGCTTCCATGCGGGACAAATCAAGCAGAAACGCGATCAGATCCGACAAACGGTGCGTTTGGTTGAGAATGCTTTCCAGATTCGATGGGGTCGGTTCCACAACGCCGTCGGCCATGTTCTCGACCATGGCCTGCAACGCGGATACAGGCGTACGCAGCTCGTGGCTCACATTGGCTACCATGTCCCGTCTCATCTGGTCGGCATGCTGCAGTTCCTCCGCCATCTCATTGAAAGACAAAGCCAGCTGTCCGACTTCGTCGCGGCTGTTGGCATCGACATGCACCCGGACGGTGTAGTCGCCGTCCGCCATAGCCTCCGCGGCATCCCGCATCTCGCGCAGGGGAGAGGTGAGTCCTCTAGAGAAGAAATAGGTGATGCCCAAAGCCACGGCAAGTGTGATCGGCATGGCTATCCACAGGCTCAATCCGACTTTGAGCAGGAACCAAGCCATGATGAATGCGATGATGGTGGAAATGGTGATCAGCACGCTCAATTCCATTTTGAGCGAAGAGAACAAACCAATAGGGCGTTCGGTATCCAACGGATTGACCGAACGCCCTGGTTTTGAATCAGTGGTACGCATACCACCAAATCTTAGCGCATCATACTATTCTTCCGGCGGTTCGAACGCGTAGCCTACGCCATGCACGGTTCGAATGGTCTTCGAACCCAGCTTGTGACGTAGCGCCTTGACATGCGAATCCACAGTACGGGTGCCGGACGCATCCACCCAATCCCACACTTCCTCGAGCAGCTTCTCGCGAGTGAGCACGGACTTCGGCTTGCGGGCCAAAGTGGCCAGCAAATCAAATTCCGTTGGGGTCAAATGCACCTGCTCCCCATTGACGGTGACGATACGCTGGGCCGGATCGATGACCAGAGAGCCGAAATCAAGCAGTTTCTCGTTTTCGGAGTTCTTGGCGATGACCTTCGCCCTGTCCACACGACGAAGTAGCGCCTTGCACCGGGCGATGAGCTCGCGCATGGAGAACGGCTTGGTCATGTAATCGTCGGCTCCGGCACCAAGACCGATGACCTTGTCGGCCTCGTCGTCTCGCGCCGTCAGAATCAGCACAGGCACAGGACGTTCAGCCACGATGCGCTTGGTGGCCTCAAGACCATCCATCACGGGCAGCATGATATCCATGATGACCAGATCCGGACGGAGCGTGGAAGCGGCCTGGACGGCGCTGGCGCCGTCGGAAGCCACGCGCGCGGTCCAACCCTCCGCAGTGATGCGCTGCGCGATGGCGGTGGCCAAGGTCGGTTCATCTTCGACCACCAGAACGGTACGTGGAATTACTGTGGATTGTGCTGATGAATTGAGCATAGCGTTCCGCCTTTCTCAGAGTTCCGGCTTCAAGAATACTGCTCCCAGTGCCGGAACGGTGATTTTCGCGGACCAATCACGGGAATGATACTCACCCTTGACCGCCTTGAAGGTGCCGTTGTGAATATCGGAACCGCCGTACTTCTTATCGTCCGTGGTCAGCACTTCGGTCCACTTGCCGCCCTTGGTGAGCGGAACCTGGTAATCCTCCCATGCCTCGCCCGAGAAGTTCACGACAACGACCATCTGCTCGCCATCCTTGCCGATACGCACGAAGCTGAGCGTGTTATGGTCGGCGTCATCGCTGGTCAGCCATTGGAATCCGGCAGGATCGAAGTCCTGGCTCCACAATGCGGGAGACGCCTTGTACAGGGTGTTCAGGTCGGCGACGAGCTTCTGTACGCCACGGTGGTCAGGCCAATTGAGAGCATCCCAATCCACCGAACCGTCATGATCCCATTCGCCGTACTGCGCCACCTCATTGCCCATGAAGGAGAGCTTTTTGCCCGGATGGGCCCACTGGTAGGCGAACAGCGCGCGCACGCCGGCATAGCGCTGCCAGTCATCGCCCGGCATCTTGCCGAACAGCGAGCCCTTGCCGTACACGACCTCGTCGTGGCTGATCGGCAGCACATAATGCTCCGAGTATGCGTACACCATGGAGAAGGTGATCTCGTTGTGGTGCCACTTACGGTTGATCGGCTCCTCGTGCAGATACTGCAGGGTGTCGTGCATCCAACCCATGTTCCACTTGAGGCCGAAGCCCAAACCGCCGGCATCGGTCGGTGCGGTGATGCCGGGATACGCGGTGGATTCCTCGGCGATCATCATGATGCCCGGATTGTTCTTGTACGCGGTCGCCGTGGCTTCCTTGAGGAAGTCGATGGCCTCGAGGTTCTCTCGTCCACCGTAGATGTTCGGATGCCACTGGCCCGGCTTGCGGCTGTAATCCAAGTACAGCATCGAGGAGACCGCGTCCACGCGCAGCGCGTCGATATGGTACTCGTCCAGCCAGAAGCAGGCGTTGGCCACCAGGAAGTTGCGCACTTCGCGGCGTCCGAAATTGAACACGTAGGTGCCCCAATCCGGATGCTCGCCACGGGTCGGGTCCGGATCCTCGTACAGAGGCGTGCCATCGAATCTGCCAAGGGCGAACGCGTCCTTCGGGAAATGCGCCGGAACCCAGTCCATGATTACGCCGATGCCGGCCTCGTGCATCTTCTCGACGAGATACTTGAAGTCGTCAGGGCCGCCAAGGCGCGAATCAATCGCGTAATAGCCGGTTACCTGATAACCCCACGAGCCGGAGAAGGGATGCTCGGCCAGCGGCATGAATTCCACATGGGTGAAACCTTCCTTCTGGACGTAGGGGACCAGCTTGTCGGCCAGTTCGCGATAGTTCTTCACATCCTTGCGCCAGCTAGAGGCATGGACCTCGTAGATGCTGACCGGACCGTTGTGCGGGTCGGTCTTGGCTCGCTGGTCCATCCAGTTCTCGTCATGCCACGCATGGACGGAGTCAACGACGATGGAACCGGTGCGCGGCGGAATCTCATGCGAACGCTCCATCGGATCGGCCTTCATGACCCATTCGTTGTTGGCGTTGAGGATCTCATACTTGTAAATCGTTCCCGCTTCGACACCAGGAATGAATAGCTCCCAGACTCCAGAGGAGCCCAGTTCACGCATGGCGTGGGTGCGTCCGTTCCAGCCGTTGAAATCTCCCACCACACGTACCGCATGGGCATTCGGAGCCCACACGGTGAATGCGGTGCCCACCAGCTGTTCGCCCTTGACGCCGTCATTGGAGCCCAACGGATCGTCATAGCGCAGCACGCGCGCTCCCAAAGCCTCCCAAAGGCGCTCATGGCGTCCCTCGCCAAACAGGTACATGTCCAAATCGCCGATGGTGGGCAGATAACGGTACGGGTCGTCGGACACCACGGTGGAACCGTCTTCATATTCGGTGCTGATGCGATAATCGGGCACGTCGAAGCCGTCATCGGTCTTGATGGCCGGAATGAGTGCCATGAAAACGCCATTGTGTTCATGCACCGCCTGGGTTCGGGCATTTTCGGTGATGATCGTCACGGATTTCGCCAACGGACGAAGCACGCGGATCGTGACGACATCCTCATGCTCGTCGGGGCCGAGATGCCCGCCGAGCACCTCGTGTGGATTGTAGAACGTACCGTTGCTTACTGCATCCAGGTCGCCCTGTGCAACAGGAACGGCAACGCTATCTTCTTTGATCTTGGATTCTGTAGCCATGGGAAAAGTGTAAGCATGAAATGCTTGAAAATTGGCCCGTGTCGCGTCTTTTTTTGGTTTTTTGGCGGATTTTTAGGCAAGTCCAACCCTGATGGCACAATAATTCGGGTTTTGTGTAAGCTTTTCACGGAGGATTCATGGGTTACAAGGTCGGCGACATGGTCGTCTATCCGCGTCACGGCGCAGCGAAGGTGGAGGCCATCACCGAGCGAACGGTCAAGGGTGTGACCCGAGAATATCTGCAGCTGTCGGTGCTGTCGTCCGACGGGCTGGTCATCAATGTTCCGGTGGAGAACGCCAAGAAAGTGGGTGTCCGAGACATCGTCGGCGCCAAGGAGGTCGCGAAGGTCTTCGAGATTCTGCGTACTCCGATCATCGAAAAGGAAATGAACTGGTCCCGCCGGTACAAGCTGAACGTTGAGAAGATCGCCACCGGCGATGTGAATAAAATCGCCGAAGTCGTGCGAGACCTCGCCCAGCGTGATGTCGACGAGCATGGGCTGTCCGCCGGTGAGAAGCGCATGCTCACCAAGGCTCGCAGCATCCTGACTTCCGAGATCGCGTTGTCGGAGCATCTTGATGAGAATGAGGCCCAGCGTCTGCTTGACGTGAACCTTGGTTATGAAGCGCCGCGCCCTGGCGACGAGGATCATCACACCGAAGCTCCTGAAGAGGCGGCCATGGACACTTTGGCGCGCGTCGAGGCGGAGAACAAGAAGTCCAAGAAGAAGTAAGGGAATTTCCATGCGTATCGGTCAGGGATTTGACGCCCATCGATTCGCGTCCCATGATGCAGGCAAGCCGTTATGGCTTGCCTGTTTGCGTTGGGATGGTGACGGCATCGAAGGTGATTCGGACGGTGATGTCGCAGCCCATGCGTTGATTGACGCGTTGCTTTCCGCAGCCGGATTGGGTGATATAGGCATGCTTTTCGGTGTCGGTTCCGATTCCGCCGGTGCCGGCAAGCACGGCGACGAGATGCTCCGCGCGACGGTTGCGTATTTGCGTGCGCATGGCATGAGGCCGGTGAGCGCAAGCGTGGTCGTCGTGGCCAATCGTCCGAAAATCGGCAAGCGTCGTGACGAGGCGCAACAGGCGTTGAGCCATGCCATCGGCTGTGAAGTGTCGCTGACGGCCACCACTACCGACGGCATGGGATTCACCGGTTCGGGCGAGGGCATCGCGGCCATCGCCAGCGCCTTGGTGGAACCGATCGGCTGATACTTTCGCTACCTGCGGCGTGCCGATTCGATTATTTTGGCGACAATCCAGAACAGTGTGGAAATCGTCACGATGATGAAGCTTGGGGGAGCGGGGAACATGGCGGAAACCAACAGTCCACCCCAAATGGAGATCAAACAGATCACGGTGGAGACGACCATCGCGGCGAATGGGGACCGTGAGATGATGTTCGCAGTCGCGGCGGGCGTGACCACAAGAGCGAATATCAGCAATGTGCCCACGGCGGGCACCGCGATGGTGATCACACCGGCCATAATGGCCATGAAGCAGATGTTCATGAGATTCACCGGCACGCCTTTTGCCTGCGCCACCTGTTCATCAAGCGAGCTGAACAGCAGCGGTCGATAGATAACGGCCAAAACGGCCAGCAACAACACGTCGAAAACCGCAAATCCGACGATCTGCCCGTCCGTGATCGTCAGGATGGAGCCGAAAAGAATCGATTGCATCTGCTGCGAGGCGGAACTGGACAAGCGTGCGAAAAACAGACCCATGCCTGTGGCGAACGCCAATACGGTTCCTGTGGCGATTTCGCGTTGCGATGCCTTTTTGCCCAGTGCACCGATCACCAATGCTCCGCCGAGAGCGAACACGCCGAGACCGGCACTGACCGGCAGACCCAACAGCACGGCTCCGGTCGCTCCTGGCAGTCCGATGTGCGCCAGCGCATGCGCGGCGAACGTGGAATGACGGGCGATGGTGAAGTAACCCATCACTCCAGCGGCCAAGGCGATGCACAGGCCGGCGAGGAAAGCGTTTGTCATGAATGGCGCGGTCAGCGTGCCCATCCAATCCGGATCGAAGGAGAAAGCGGTTTCGTTCATGATCATGCCTCCTGCGAAATGCGGTTGTGTCGGTGGAATCTTGCGATTTCCTCCGGCGCGTGGGCGTCGACGTCAATGTCATCAGGCTCATCCTCGCTTGGAGTGACGAACATATCTCCTTGGGGAGTGGTAACCACCTGCACCGTGGTGCCATATAGATGGGTGAGCAGCTTCGAATCCAGCACCTCGTTCATCTTCGCATAATGCGGATGCCCGTCGAGCAGATATACGGCACCGGTGAGAATCGGCAGAAGCATGTTCAAATCGTGCGCCACTACTTGAATGGACATGCCGAGTTCTCGGTTGAGTTTGGCGAGCACGTGCACCGTGGCACGTTGGCTGGCCAGATCAAGATTGGCGAGCGGTTCATCCAACATGAGCAGTTGGGGGTCCGACACCAGCGCCTGCGCGATGGCGACGCGTTGCCGCAGGCCTCCCGAGAGCTCCGACAGCCGGTATCTCGCCTTGTCCTGCATGTCGACGAATTCCAGCGCATTGCGTACTTTGTCTTTTTGCAGGCGGGTGATGGGATGAATGCCGAACCTTGCCCCGGTCAGGCCAAGCAGCACCGACTGTTCGGCGGTGATGTTCGATTCGATGTCGGATGCGTAGCTCTGCGGCACATACCCTATACGGTGATTCATGGCGCCGGCCGGCTTGCCGAGTACGGTTATGCCGCCGTGGGCGATGGGAATCAATCCGAGTTCGGCCTTCATCATGGTGGTTTTCCCGGTTCCGTTGGTGCCGACGATGGCTGTCACCGAGCCTTGCGGGATACGGAAGGTGCCATGCTGCCAGATGATGTGTCCGCCGCGTGAGACCCCTGCGTCGTCGAATTCGATACAGAATGATGCCTTGTCGTGCATGGCTCGCTCCCTTGAATAAGTCAACGATAGTATTCTCACAAACGGTGTTGACAATCATTCTCAATAAGAAGCATGCATGGACGATGAAAAGTCTCATGATGAATCCGCCTGGATCGTAACTGTTGCTGGGAAAAAGAATTCGCCGATGTCGGGGAATTGCTCGACATCGGCGAATCGGGGGGGGGTGACCGTGGCTTTATTTACCAGGATCCGTCTGCCCTGTGTTGTCCGGCGTTGCGGCGTCGGAATCGGAGTCGGGATTGTCGCTCGACGGCTGCTCGCCATTCGATTCAGAGGGAGAGATGTCCGAATCTGATGATGTCGCATCATCTTTGGAGGAAACCGCCTCATTCATTTGCTTGATGAGCTGCGCGATCCATGAGATCAGGCTTTTGCTGTCGGCCGGCATCTGTTCCGTGACGTCGATGACCGGCACATCGGATTTGTGTGCGGTGCCGGTCAGAATATTTGTGGCATCCTCCGCCTTCTGAACATTGTTGATCAGCATATCCACTTGATGACCCTCCAGAATCTTCTGGAAGTCCTGGAGTTCCTTGGACGAGGGCTGAGAGCCTTCCGAGATGGACTGCGTGTAGCTTTCGGGAGTCTTATCGGATAGGCCCATGTCGCTGAGCAGATAATATGCGACCGGCTCGGTGGCTGCGTAGGAGACGTTCTTATGCGTATCAGAGAACTCTTTCATGCTTCTCTCGATTACCGTCTCGCGTCTGTTCCACGCCTTGAGTTTGTTTGTGAAATATTTCCTTTGCTTGGGCATGATGCGGCTGTAGGTGTCGGCAAGCTCCTTCGCCATAGCGTTGCGTGCGTCGCTGGAGAACCAGAGATGGGGATTGTCTCCCTCAACGGCTCCGACCATTTGCGCGGCCGAAACGGAAACGGTGTCTCTTTCCAGGTTTTTTGTGGCCCAGGAGTCGTATCCCGCTCCGTTGGACACGACGACCTGTGCCTTCTGCAGGGTGTCGACAGCAGTGGTCTTCGGTTCGAACGTGTGGGCGTCCTCTGTTGTGGAGGACAGAATCGAGGTGACTTTGACGTGCACGCCGCCGATCTGCTCCGCCAAAGCCCCCCACTGGTTGACCGACGCCACCACGTTGATCGGGGTGGTCTGCTCCTTTGGTGTGTCGGGTGCCGTTGGTTGATCGGGCTCCGAAGAAGCGCCAAAGCAGGAAGCGGTGCCCAGCACCGTGCACAATGTGATTCCCGCGGCAAGGATGCGGAAAAATGGACGCTGGTGAGAGCGCATGTCGATTGCCTTCCTCTTGGGTCGTCCGTCGTTTCGGTCGCGTCCATCTCATATAGCACATGCGCGACTTACGACTGAAACCAAGATAGCCTACGATACTTGCAAATGCCAATACGACAAGCGACTTAGCGAGGAAGTGGACCACATGGGAACAAGGATTGATGGCAAAAAGGTGGCGGCACGGACCAAGGCGGACCTCGCCAAACGCGTGGAACTGCTGAAGGCGAGGGGAATCCAACCTGGGTTGGGTACCATTTTGGTCGGATCAGACCCCGGCTCCGTGAAATATGTCGCCGGCAAACATGCCGATTGCGCCGAAATCGGCGTGAATTCCATCAAGCGCGAGCTGCCTGAGAATGCGACGTTCGATCAGGTCGCCGATGCGGTCCGCCAGCTCAATGCGGATCCCGCCTGTACCGGATATATCGTGCAGTTGCCCTTGCCAAGGGGAATCGACGAGAACGCCATCATCGATCTGATCGATCCCAAGAAGGACGCCGACGGGATGCATCCGTATAATCTCGGCGAACTTGTGCTGCATGCCCGAGGAGACATCGCCACGCCGTTGCCATGCACGCCTCGCGGCGTGATCGAGCTGTTGCGCGCCTACGACATCGATTTGGATGGCAAGGAGGTGTGCGTGCTGGGCCGTGGCATCACCATCGGCCGTACCATTGGTCTGTTGTTGACTCGTAAGGCGGTCAACGCCACTGTCACGCTGTGCCATACGGGAACCAAGGATGTGCGTGAACACATGCGACGGGCCGATGTGATCGTCGCAGCCATGGGAGTGGCTGGTTTCGTCAAACCGGAAGACATCAAGGAAGGGTCGATTCTCGTCGACGTCGGAGTATCCCGCGTGTTCGACGAGGAATCCGGCCGATACAAGGTCAAGGGTGATGTCGATAAAGCCTGTTACGAGAAGGCTTTGGCATATACGCCGAATCCTGGAGGCGTAGGGCCGATGACGCGTGCCATGCTGTTGCAGAATGTCGTGGAGATGGCCGAACGTCAGTTGTGAGTTTCGCGATAGTGCTTTCGGGCGTGTCGTGACATGCGACACGCCCGATTTTTGTGCATGGCTTCTTGTAGACTTTCGCCTTGTGTGTATTTGCACGCACGTATAACTGAAGAACGATTTTATCCATCCACTATTTTGTAAGAAACCACATTAATGGCAGAGAACAATAACGAAGTCGCCAAGGTCGCCATCAACGACATCGGCACCGAAGAGGACTTCATCAAGGCAGTCGATTCTACCATCAAGAACTTCGATGATGGTGATCTGGTCGAAGGTACCGTCGTCAAGGTCGATCATGACGAGGTCCTGCTCGACATCGGCTACAAGACCGAGGGTGTCATCCCCTCCCGCGAGCTTTCCATCAAGAAGGACGTTGATCCTGACGAAGTCGTCGAGGTCGGCGACACCATCGAGGCCCTTGTCGTCACCAAGGAAGACAAGGAAGGCCGTCTGATTCTGTCCAAGAAGCGTGCCCAGTACGAGCGCGCCTGGGGCGACATCGAGAAGATCAAGGAAGCTGACGGCGTCGTTGAGGGCACCGTCATCGAAGCCGTCAAGGGCGGCCTCATCGTCGACATCGGTCTGCGTGGCTTCCTGCCGGCATCTCTCGTCGAGATGCGTCGTGTCCGCGATCTGTCCCCGTACATCGGCCAGAAGATCAAGGCCAAGATCCTCGAGCTCGACAAGAACCGCAACAACGTGGTCCTCTCCCGTCGCCAGTACCTCGAGGAGACCCAGTCCGAAGTGCGCGAGACCTTCCTGTCCCAGCTTAAGAAGGGCCAGATCCGTGAAGGCGTCGTGTCCTCCATCGTCAACTTCGGCGCGTTCGTCGATCTGGGCGGTGTTGACGGCCTGATCCACGTTTCCGAGCTGTCTTGGAAGCACATCGATCACCCGTCCGAGGTCGTCAAGGTCGGAGACAAGGTCACCGTCGAGGTGCTTGACGTTGATCTCGATCGTGAGCGCATCTCCCTGTCCCTCAAGGCCACCCAGGAAGATCCGTGGCAGCGCTTCGCCCGCACCCACGTTCCTGGCCAGATCGTCAAGGGCAAGGTCACCAAGATCGTTCAGTTCGGTGTCTTCATCTCCGTCGAAGACGGCATCGAAGGCCTCGTGCATATCTCCGAGCTGGCCAACCGCCACGTGGAGAACCCGGAGACCGTCGTCAAGCCGGGCGAGGAAGTCTTCGTCAAGGTGATTGACGTCGATCTCGACCGTCGCCGCATCTCCCTGTCCCTCAAGCAGGCCAACGACTCCGTTGATCCGGCTTCCGAGGACTTCGATCCGGCTCTGTACGGCATGCCGGCAGAGTACGACGAGCAGGGCAACTACAAGTATCCGGAAGGCTTCGACCCGGCAACCAACGAGTGGATCGCTGGTTACGAGAAGCAGCGTGAGGAGTGGGAGTCCCAGTACGCCACCGCTCACGATCTGTGGGAGCAGCACAAGGAATTCGTTGCCAAGGAACTCGAGAACGCCGAGGCTTCCGCAGCCGAAGACGGCCAGGCTCCGAAGGAAGAGAAGGTCGAAGAGGTGTCCAACTACTCCTCCGACAACACCTCCAACGGCACCCTCGCCGATTCCGACCAGCTCGCCGCTCTGCGCGACCAGCTGCTCGGCAAGTGAGTTTCGACGAATCAAAATAAACTGATTCGCGTAAACCGCTGATAAATGGCCCCGCACCTGATGGTGTGGGGCCATTTGCGTATGTTGCGAGTCCTCAAACATTACAATGGCGGTTGTGATGATTCGAATTGGGTTGACCGGAGGCATCGCCGCCGGCAAAAGCACCGTCGCTACGCATCTGCGTGAACTGGACGCGACGCTTGTCGATTATGATGTGCTCGCCCGAAAAGTCGTGGAACCCGGAAGCGTGGGCCTGCAACGAATCGTGGAACATTTCGGGCCGGATGCGATGAACGCGCAAGGTGGTCTTAATCGGCGATGGATGTCCGAACACGTCTTCTCCGATCCGAATGCCGAATCCGAACGTAGAATCCTTGACGATATCGAACATCCGTTGATCTACGATCTTGCATTGTCGGAGGAACGGCAGGCGGTCGAAAAGAATCCGGATGCCGTGGTCGTACATGATATTCCGCTTTTGGCGGAAGTAATCGATGACATACCCATGCGTTTCGACCATATCGTAACAGTCGAAGCACCGGAACAGACGCGTGTGGAACGTATGATGCGCACCCGTGGCATGAGTGAGGCACAGGCGAAGGCGCGTATCGCGCATCAGCCCACGCGTGCGGCACGAGAATCCATAGCCGATGCGGTGATTGACTCATCCCAGGATGTAGAACACATGTTCGACTGTGTTGATAGGCTGATGGAACAGTGGCGTAAGGAAGCGAGACGGAACCATGGGATTCAACATTGAACGAGTGAACAAGCCGTTTGTGGTCAAATCTCCATATAAGCCTTCAGGCGACCAGCCGAAGGCCATCGAGGAGCTGGCCACGCGCATCGAGAATGGCGAGAACGACGTGGTGCTCATGGGCGCCACCGGCACCGGCAAAACCGCCACTACAGCGTGGCTGATCGAACGTCTGCAGCGACCGACGCTTATCATCGAGCCGAACAAGACGCTCGCCGCGCAGTTGTGCGCCGAATTCCGCGAACTCATGCCGGACAATGCGGTGAGCTACTTCGTTTCCTACTACGACTACTACCAGCCGGAAGCGTACATTCCCCAGACCGACACCTACATCGAGAAGGATTCCAACATCAACGACGATGTGGAGCGATTGCGCCACGCCGCCACCGCGAACCTTCTGACCCGTCGCGATTGCGTGGTCGTGGCCACCGTCTCCTGCATCTACGGTTTGGGAACGCCGGAAGAATACGCTGGCCGTATGCTGTTCCTCCAGGAAGGCCAGCAGATCGACCGTGACGATTTACTGCGCAAATTCGTGGACATGCAATACAAGCGCAACGACATCGCCTTCACGCGAGGCACATTCCGCGTGCGCGGCGACACCGTTGAGATCATCCCCGTATACGAGGAACTGGCCATCCGCATCGAATTCTTCGGCGACGAAATCGACCGCATCTCCACGCTGCATCCGCTGACCGGCGACGTGATCGCGCACGAATCGCAGGTGCACATCTTCCCGGCCTCGCATTACGTTGCCGGACCGGAACGTATGGAACGGGCGCTCAAAACCATCCAACAGGAACTTGACGAGCGTACCGCCGAATTGCATAAGCAAGGCAAGGAACTTGAAGCGCAGCGTCTCACCATGCGCACCACATACGATCTGGAAATGCTCTCGCAGGTCGGCACATGCTCCGGCGTGGAGAACTATTCGCGGCATTTCGACGGACGCGCGCCGGGCACGCCTCCGCACACGCTGCTTGACTTTTTCCCCGATGATTTCCTGCTCGTCATCGACGAATCACATGTCACCGTGCCGCAGATCGGTGCCATGTACGAAGGCGACGCGAGCCGCAAACGCACGCTGGTCGAACACGGTTTCCGCCTGCCGTCGGCAATGGACAATCGACCGCTCAAATGGCCGGAGTTCCAGGAACGCGTCGGTCAGACGGTGTACCTGTCGGCAACGCCCGGCGATTACGAACTCGGTTTGAGCGACGGCGTGGTCGAACAGATCATACGTCCGACCGGACTAGTCGATCCGCAGATCGACGTGCGGCCGGTGGAAGGGCAGATCGATGACCTGCTTGCCGAAATCAAAGACCGCGTGGCAAGGAACGAACGTGCGCTGGTCACCACGCTCACTAAGAAAATGGCCGAGGATCTGACCGACTATCTGCTGGAACGCGGCATCAAAGTCGAATATCTGCATTCCGATGTGGACACCTTGCGTCGTGTCGAACTGCTGCGTGAACTGCGTGAAGGCAAGATCGACGTCATCGTCGGCATCAACCTGCTACGAGAGGGCCTCGATCTGCCGGAAGTGTCATTGGTCGCAATCCTCGACGCGGATAAGGAAGGCTTCCTGCGTTCCTACCGTTCGCTCATCCAGACCATCGGCCGTGCGGCGCGAAACGTGTCCGGCACCGTCGTCATGTATGCGGACGACATCACCGAAGCCATGCGCAAGGCCATCGACGAGACCAACCGCCGCCGTGACATCCAGATCGCCTACAATAAGGAACATGGCATCGATCCGAAGCCGCTCATCAAGAAGATCTCCGATGTCAACGACATGCTCGCCAAGGAGGACGTCGACACCCAGACATTGCTCGGTACCGGATACCGAAACGCGGACAAAGCCGGCAATTCGCATCTCGGCGTGCCACATACCAGCAAGGAGGAATCCGGCAGGCGGCACGAGGAGATTCTCAAGGCCGGATTGCCCGCACAGGATCTAGCTGATCTCATTCGACAACTGTCCGAGCAGATGCATACCGCCGCAGAACAACTGCAATTCGAGCTTGCGGCTCGTCTGCGTGACGAGATCCGTGACCTGAAAAAGGAACTTCGGCAGATGACGGAGGCGAGCAAATAGTTCTCGACCGGTCATACGGCATCCGTACCATAGTGGATTATGGCTGAAACACCACTTGTTTTTGAAATCGCCACGTTTGCGGTGCTTGCCGTCTTCTTCGTGGTGGACCTGTTCATCATCGGGCGCAAGCCGCATGTGCCCTCCACCAAGGAATGCGTGCAGCATATCGCGTTCTTCGTGGTCATGGCGTTGATCTTCGGCGGACTCATGTGGTTCTTCGCCGGCTCGAAGCCTGCCATCGAGTTCTACTCAGGTTGGCTGACCGAATATTCGCTGAGCATAGACAACCTGTTCGTGTTTGTCATTATCATGTCGAATTTCGCGGTGCCGAAGGAACTACAGAAATTCGTGCTGTCAGTCGGCATCACCGTCGCGCTCGTACTGCGAGGCATGTTCATTTTGGTGGGCGCTGCCATCATCTCGCGCTTCACTTGGGTGTTCTTCCTATTCGGCGCGTTCCTCATCGTCACGGCCATCAAACTCGTCACCGGGGGAGACGAGGACGAGGAATACCATGAGAACGCGTTGATTCACGCACTGCGCAAGGTCATCAAGATCACCGATGAATACGACGGCGAAAAGCTGCGTACTATCAAGAACGGTGTGAAGCATTGGACCCCGATGCTCATCGTGTTCCTGACCATCGGCACCACCGACGTGATGTTCGCTTTCGATTCGATCCCCGCCATTTTCGGTCTGACCAAAGATCCGTTCATCGTGTTCACGTCCAACGTGTTCGCATTGCTCGGTCTGCAGCAGCTGTACTTCCTGCTCGGAGAGCTGCTTGACAAGCTCGTCTATCTTCCGCTGGGCCTGTCCGTGGTGCTGGGCTTCATCGGCGTCAAACTCATCATGGAGGCCCTGCATGGCAATTCGCTGCCGTTCCTCAATGGCGGCCAGCCGATTTCCTGGGTTCCGGAAGTGCCCACATGGCTGTCGCTTGTCGTGATCGTTCTTGCGATTGGTGGTGCGGCTTTGGCAAGTGTTATTAAGATGCGCACCATGAAAGCGAACGAAAAGTGACAGTCCGGCAAACGTTGGGAGAATAGAGCTTTTCTATTCTCCTACGAAATTGTGAGCGCTCACAACACACCTAGTTCTGAGGTGGAAGTGGGCGCTTTTTGCTAGTAAGCTATGCCATTGGAAACAGGGTCGTCAGATCCAAAATCAATATCAACAAGAATAGGCAGGCATTCATGCGTAAAGCCAAGATCGTAGATACCATCGGTCCCGCTACCGAGTCCCTGGAAGGCATCACCAGCCTTGTCGAAGCAGGTATGGACGTCGCTCGTCTGAACCGCTCCCACGGCACTCCGGAAGACCACCTCAAGGTCTACAACAACCTCCGTGCCGCCGCCAAGGCCACTGGCCGCAACGTCGCAGCCCTGGTTGACCTGCAGGGTCCGAAGATCCGCTGCGGTTGGTTCAAGAAGAACGCCGACGGCGAGGACAAGGTCCAGCTGACCGAAGGCCAGGAGTTCGTCATCACCACTGATGACATCGAAGGCGACGAGCACATCACCTCCACCACCTTCAAGGGTCTCCCGGGCGACTGCCATGCAGGCGATCCGATCCTCATCGACGACGGCAAGGTCCGCCTCGAGGTCACCAAGGTCGAAGGCAACAACGTGTACACCAAGGTTGTCGTTGCCGGACCGGTCTCCAGCCACAAGGGCATCAACCTTCCGGGCGTCGCCGTGTCTCTGCCGGCTCTGACCGAGAAGGACGAAGAGGATCTGCGCTGGGCCATCCGCACCGGCGCCGACATCATTGCCATGTCCTTCGTGCGCTTCGCCACCGACATCGATCGCGCCCATGAGATCATGGACGAGGAAGGCCGCCGTATCCCGGTCGTCGCCAAGATCGAGAAGCCGCAGGCCCTCGAGAACCTCGAGGAGATCGTCAAGGCGTTCGACGGCATCATGGTCGCACGTGGCGATATGGCCGTCGAGTGCCCGCTGGAAGAGGTCCCGCTGGCCACCAAGCGCTGCATCGAGCTGGCTCGTCAGTACGCCAAGCCGGTCATCGTGGCCACCGAAGTCCTCGGCTCCATGGTCAGCTCCCCGGTCCCGACCCGTGCAGAGGCATCCGACTGCGCCAACGCCGTCCTCGACGGTGCCGACGCCACCATGACCTCCAACGAGACCGCCGTCGGCAAGTACCCGGCAGTCACCGTGAACACCATGAGCCGCATCTCCACCTTCGCCACCGAGCATGGTTTCGACCGCATCCCGGAGCTGAAGAACCTGGATATGTCCTCCACCGGTGCCGTCTCTTCCGCCGCCGTCGACCTGGCCGACAAGCTCAACGCCAAGGCCATCGTCGCCTACACCCAGACCGGTTCCACCGTGCACCGCGTGTCCCGTGAACGTCCGGCCACCCCGATCTACGGCATCACCAACAATGAGCACACCTTCCACTGGCTGGCCCTGTCTTGGGGCACCGAGTCCTTCCTGGTCGACGAGGATTACCATGACAAGTCCCGCAAGGACCTCATGGTTTTCACCGACAAGGTCCTCAAGGACGCCGGCAAGGTCTCCGATGGCGACAAGATCGTCGTGCTGAGCTCCGCCCAGGGCGAACACCAGCCGGGTCGCACCGATTCCATCTACGTCCACACCGTTGGTGCCTGCGACTGAGATTTGAATCGTCGCATTAAACGCTGATTCCATAATCCTCCCATTGGTTCCCGATGGGAGGATTATTGTTTTTACGCGATGTCCCCGAATGATGACAACGCCGAGATTTGGCGCAAATCGCAATCATGTGGTATTCTTCCAGAGTTGCGTGCAAGCCCTCGTATCCCAATTGGTAGAGGAAGCAGCCTCAAAATCTGCGCAGTGTGGGTTCGAGTCCCACCGAGGGCACGTAAGAAATCAATATCAATCCAGGCCCGGGTTGGGGCATGTTAGGCCGGCTTTGGGTGTGACAGTGGAAAGAGACCGACATGGCTGCAGAGAAGACCACGGAACCGGACGAAGTACTCACTGATGAGGAGCTCCAAGCTGCTGCGGCTCCCGAGCCGGATTCTGCCAATAATAACGAGGCACACAAGCGCACCGTCGTCGTTGCCGAAGACGAATCCGTGAACCGCATGGATTTGGTCGCCATGCTTGAGGATAACGGCTATGAGGTCGTCGGAGAGGCCGCCAACGGTGAGGAAGCCGTTGAACTGACCCGTAAGTTCCGCCCGAGCGTGGTGTGCATGGATGTCAAGATGCCTCGCATGGATGGCATCGAGGCCGCTGGCATCATCTGTGATGAGAACATCGCTCCGGTCGTCATGCTGACGGCATTCTCCCAGTCTGATTTGGTCAAAAAGGCCACGGGCGCTGGCGCCATGGCGTATGTCACCAAGCCGTATGAGGAATCCAAGCTGCTGCCGGCTTTGGAAGTCGCCATGGGCCGTTTCGCCGAAATCAACGATCTGCTTGACAATGTCGAACGTAGCGAGTCCAAACTGCAGGAAACCGAGGAACAGCTGAAGAAGGCCGAAGAGCAGCTGAAGAAGGCCGAAGAAACGCTGGAGGAGCGCAAGCTCGTCGACCGCGCCAAGGGCCTGCTGATGGACAAGGCGGACTTCTCCGAACAGGGCGCTTTCCGTTGGATTCAGAAGACCTCCATGGACCAGCGCATTCCGAAGAAGCGTCTGGCCATGGCCATCATCGCCAAGTATGGCGAACAGAAGTCGGAAGCAGAGGATGAGCGCTAACACACCAACTGTGGAAGGCACTTCACGCGGAACGCTATTGGTCGTTGACGGCCATTCTTTGGCGTTCCGCGCTTTTTTTGCCTTACCCGTAGAGAATTTCAGTACATCATCAGGTCAGGCCACCAACGCGGTCTGGGGATTCGCCACCATGCTTTCGCAGGTGATCGATGCCGAACATCCAGACCATCTTGCCGTCGCATTCGATGTGAAGGGCGGCACGTTCCGCAACCAGATGCTGCCGCAGTACAAAGGAACTCGCGACGCGGCCCCCGAGGAACTGCTCAGCCAGCTGCCATTAATCCAGCAGATGCTGACGGCCTTGGGCGTCACATACATCGAAAAACCCGGTTACGAAGGTGACGATGTGATCGGCACGCTCGCCAGCATGGGCGACCAGGCAGGCTACCGCACATTGGTGCTGTCCGGCGACCGTGATGCTTTCCAGCTGATCAACGACGACATCACCGTGCTGTATCCCGGCCACCATTTCAAAGACCTCAAACATATGACCCCGGATGCCGTGCAGGAGAAATATCATGTCTCTCCCGCGCAATACCCGGATCTGGCCGCCTTGCGCGGAGAAACCGCTGACAACATCCCCGGCGTTCCCGGAGTCGGCGACGGATTCGCGGCCAAATGGATCAACCAGTACGGCGGACTTGAGCAGATCATCGAACACGCCGACGAGATCAGCGGCAAAAAAGGCGAAGCCCTGCGCGAAAACATCGAACAGGTCAAACTGAACCGTTCCGTGAACGCTTTGGTTCGTGACCTTGATCTTGGCGTGTCGGTATCCGACCTGACATTTGGACAAGTCGACGCTGGTCAACTCGACGATCTATTCACCAAGCTCGAATTCGGTGTTCGGACCAAGAATCGCGTGCTCAAAACGTTCAATGCGGACAAACCATCCGGGGACGTGCACGAATCCAGCAAGCTCGGGCTGCCACATGTCGAAGACGTCAACGATCCGCATGTGGTGGAGACATGGGTCCAAAACCATTTCCCCGTGGTGCAGGAACATCTGCACGAACGCCATGAACGCTCCTCCAACGACATTCCGGAATTCGGCTTCGAAATCGATTCTTCGACCCGTTGCACGGACAAGGTGAAACAGTCCTGGACGCTTTACGCCGAAGGCACGAGCAAACCCGGAGAAGCCTCTCTTTCGGCATTGATGATCGCCGTGCACGGCGAAGCCATTCGCATCGACGTATTCAGTCCGGATATGGTGCAATGCCTGCAAAGGCTGTTCGACCGCTATCACCATTCCATGGTCGTGCACGGTTACAAAGAACATGCGCATCTGCTGGGCAGCATCGGCGTGGAACTTCCGGAACCATTGTTCGACACCAAGCTCGCCGGATATCTTGTCCACCCGGATTTCCACGCGGACACGCTGGAACAGGCTGCGGCCCATTTCCTTGATCTGCACATCGAAGCACAAGCCGAAGCCGCGACACAGGGGACCTTGGACTTCGACGAGCCTGAGGAAAACGATTCCAAGAACGACGAGCTGATACTCACCCGCACCGCAATCGTGGGGCTTTTGGCCGAATATTTGGCCGGTGTGCTGGATAAGCGCGAACAATTCGGTCTCCTCAAATCCATTGAGCTTCCGGTCTCTCAGGTCCTGCATGGCATGGAACAGGTCGGCGCCCAAGTGGATATGACACGTCTGGTGCAGATGCGCGACCAACTTGCCGCCGACGCTGCCCAGGCACAGGAAACGGCGTGGCAGTTCGCGGGGGAGCAGGTGAACCTGCAAAGCCCCAAACAGCTGCAGAAGATCCTGTTCGAAGACATGGGATTGAAACCGACGAAAAAAACCAAGTCCGGTTCATACACCACCAATGCCGCGGCATTGCAGACCTTGCGTGACCGCTCGTACGATAACGACCGCGCATGCCAGTTCCTTGACGCGTTGCTGATGCATCGTGAAAAGAACAAGCTCAAGCAGATCGTGCAGACGTTGATCGACGCCACAAACCGTCATGACGGTCGCATCCACACCACTTTCGAACAGACGGTGGCAGCCACCGGACGATTGAGCTCCGTCGATCCAAACCTGCAGAACATTCCGAACCGGGATCCCGCAGGTCGTGAGATTCGATCCGCGTTCGTGCCGGGAGAGGGCTTCGAATCGTTGCTGAGCTCCGACTACTCGCAGGTCGAACTGCGCATCATGGCCGACCTTTCCGGTGATGAGGCGTTGATAGAGGCCTTCCGCTCCGGCAAGGACTTCCATAAGTATGTGGCCAGCTTGGTCTACGGCATTCCCGTTGACGACATCACGTCCGATCAGCGTAGCCACGTCAAGGCGATGAGCTATGGACTTGCCTACGGTCTGAGCACGTATGGACTTGCCCAGCAGCTCAAGATCAAGCCCAAAGAAGCCGAATCGCTGAAAAACCAGTATTTCGCCACTTTTGGCAAAGTCCATGAATACCTTGAATCGCTTGTCTCGTCCGCACGCGAAAAAGGATATACCGAAACCATTTTCGGAAGGCGCAGGTATTTCCCCGGTCTCAAATCGCCGAACCGTGCCGTGAGGGACGCGGCCGAACGCGCCGCGTTGAACGCGCCTATCCAAGGCTCGGCGGCGGACATCATGAAAATCGCCATGATTCGTGCGTATGACGCACTGCAGGAAGCGAACCTTGGAAGTCGCCTCATACTGCAGATTCATGATGAACTTGTGGTGGAGATCGCGCCCGGTGAGGAGAAGCAGGCCACCGCGCTGGTGAAGGATGCCATGGAGCATGCCGTCACCATGGCCGTTCCGTTGGACGTATCGACGGGCATCGGTTCCGATTGGCAATTGGCGGCCCACTGATCCGTTCCCGTCGGATAATCGAAGGCTGATTAAAAAAGAAAGAAGGAAGATTGTGGCAACGCTGAAGCAGGTCGTGGATGTGCTTGAAACGCTGTATCCGCTGCGATACGCGGAACAATGGGATGAGCCGGGACTCATCGTGGGAGACCTTCGCCACGACGTGCGCAACATCGCGTTCGCGGCGGACCCATCCATGGCGGTGATCGACCAGGCTATCGCCGGAGGCATCGACCTGCTGATCTGCCACCATCCGCTGTTCTTCCGTTCCGTGCATGCGGTCTCCGGACTAGGATTCCGTGGTGAGATCGTCCGGAAGCTCAACCTCGCCGGTTGCGCGCTGTGGGTTGGGCACACCAATGCCGATGCCTCCTACCGAGGAGTCAGCATGGCCGCCGCCGACGCGTTCGGCCTGATCGAACAGCGTCCGCTGGTACCCATCGAAGATCCGAAAGCCGAACATCCGGTCGGATTGGGCCGTGTCGGCCGGTTGCAGGAGCCGATCGCATTGCGTGATTTCGCCCGTCGTGTGGCCGACGCGCTGCCATACACCGAACTTGGCGTGCAGGTGTGCGGCGACCTTGACGCGACGATCGGCACGGTGGCGGTATTGCCGGGCTCGGGCGATTCCCTGTTCGATGAAGTGCGTGCCGCAGGCGTCGATGTGTATGTGACCAGCGATCTGCGCCATCATCCGGTGACCGATGCCATCGAGCAGGCGCGCTATGAGGCGTCCATGCGTGCCGCGGACATCGAACTCGGCCGAGGCGACGCCACTGTTCGTCCGATGTTCATCAACACGCCACACAGCGCCATCGAATCCATATGGTTCCAATACGCCATGGGCGATGTGCCTCGTGCCGTATCTGAGGCGACCGGAGACATCCCCACCGTCCGCTGGATTTCCATGAACACCGATCCCTGGAATCTGGTACTGCCGTCCTGCGGGCAGGAACGCTGAACGACGATGTCCGATACGACCAGCATGGATATGTCGCTGAACGAATCCAGCGATGGCGTGGACATGACCAGACCGGCCACAGTACTCAGCAGAGAGCACGTGTATCAAGGCGCGATTTTCGGCGTGGAGGACATGCGTATCGCGTTGCAGACACGAGACGGCGGACAAACCGTGATCCGCAGACAGGTGATGCGGCACGCGCCCTGTGTGGTCATGCTGGTGCATGACTGCGCGCAGGATTTGTACTTGGTCGAACGAGAATACCGTGTCGGCTGCGACGCCTTCGCCTACGGTCTGCCGGCAGGACTCATCGATGACGGGGAAGACGTCGATGCGGCCGCATTGCGTGAGCTGCGCGAAGAGACCGGCGTCGAGCCAATCGACGAAAACAGTTGCGATATCGACCATGTCGGGCAATTCTATTCATCCGAAGGCATGACCGACGAACTGGCCAACATCATGGTGGTGCACCTGCGCCACTGGCAGGCCGTCGAACGGCATTTCGACGCCGACGAGCATGTCGAATCTGCTTGGATCCCGTGGAAGCAGCTACGAGACACGCACATCACGGCCTCCAATTCGGAGATCGCCATTTTGCATGAGCAAATTCGCAGAATGCGGCAACAATAGCGGCCTGCAGGTTTCGAATTGTAAAAACAATCGCTGGAATAAACGAAATAACGAATTCAACTCGCAAAACGTGCGATACTTGAATTATGCAAATCAGACCTGGATCGATGTATCCACTCGGTGCGAGCTACGACGGCGCCGGCGTGAATTTCGCCCTCTTCTCTCAAGTGGCCCAGAAAGTCGAGCTTTGTCTTTTCGATGAGGAAGACCGTGAGACCCGAGTGGAAATGACGGAGCAGAACTCCTACGTATGGCATAACTATCTGCCGGGAATACAACCCGGGCAACGGTACGGCTATCGTGTGTACGGTCCGTATGATCCAGCAAAGGGCCTGCGGTGCAACCCGAACAAGTTGCTGCTCGACCCGTACGCAAAAGCCATCGAGGGAAACATCGACGGTGACGAAAGCCTCTATTCGTATTGGTTCAAAAGCCCTGAGGACGTCACCAGCATGAATACGCTGGATTCCGCGCCGCATACCATGAAATCGGCCGTGGTCAATCCGTATTTCGACTGGGGCAACGACCAACATCCGAACATCTCCTACCATGATTCGGTAATCTACGAAGCCCATGTGCGTGGCATGACCAATCTCAACCTGGACGTGCCGCCGGACATCCGTGGAACCTACGCGGGCCTCGCATATCCATCGGTCATCGAATATCTGAGGAAGCTCGGCGTCACCGCCATCGAACTTATGCCGATCCACCAGTTCGTCAACGACAGCTTCCTGCAGGAAAAAGGCCTGAGCAACTACTGGGGCTACAACACCATCGGCTTCTTCGCGCCTCATAACGCGTACTCAAGCTCCGGACAACGCGGCGAGCAGGTCAACGAATTCAAATCCATGGTCAAGGCCTACCATCGCGCCGGCATGGAAGTGATCCTCGACGTGGTGTACAACCACACCGCCGAAGGCAACAACCTCGGCCCGACCCTAAGCTTCAAAGGCATCGACAACGGTGCCTACTACCGTCTGGTCGACAACGACCGACGCCACTACTTCGACACGACCGGCACCGGCAACTCCCTGCTGATGCGCTCGCCGCACGCGCTGCAGCTCATCACGGACAGCCTGCGCTACTGGGTCACCGAAATGCATGTCGATGGTTTCCGATTCGATCTTGCGGCCACGCTGGCCCGCCAGTTCCAGGAAGTCGACAAGCTGTCCGCCTTCTTCGACATCGTCGAACAGGATCCGGTCATCTCCCGTGTCAAGCTCATCGCCGAACCTTGGGATTTGGGTTCCGGCGGCTATCAGGTGGGCGGCTTCCCGTCCAGCTGGTCCGAATGGAACGGCCGCTACCGTGATTGCGTGCGTGACTTCTGGCGTTCGCAACCATCGACGCTACCGGAATTCGCCAGCCGTCTGATGGGCAGCTCCGACCTGTATCAGATGAACGGCCGCCGTCCGGTGGCTTCCGTGAACTTCATCACCGCACATGATGGCTTCACCATGAACGATTTGGTGAGCTACAACGAGAAGCATAACGACGCCAACGGCGAAGGCAATAGGGATGGCGAAAGCAACAACCGTTCCTGGAACTGCGGTGTCGAAGGCCCGACCACCATCAAGGACGTCAACGACCTGCGGCAACAGCAGATGCGCAACATGTTCGCGACGCTGCTGTGCAGTCAGGGCATTCCGATGATCTGCGGCGGCGATGAGGTGGCACGCACGCAACAGGGCAACAACAATGCCTATTGCCAGGACAACGCCATTTCATGGACCAATTGGGATCTTGACGATAGTCAGAAGGATCTGCTTGAGTTCGTTTCGAAGCTGATTCATCTGCGACTCGAGCACCCGGTGCTCCACCGTCGTCGTTTCTTCACCGGCCGCGAGCCAGGAGACCCGGACGATAAGATTCCGCAGGTCGAATGGATGGACCACACCGGTTCCATCATGGACATGGAAGATTGGTCCAATACCCACGCGTTCTCGGTGATGATCTATCTGAACGGTTCCGATATTCCGGAAGCCGACTGGTATGGCAACCAGATGGTGGACAATAACTTCATCCTGATTTTCAACGCGCATTACGAGCCGATTATGTTCACCTTGCCGGACGAGCGGTATGGCAAGAAATGGCGTCTGGTCGTCGACACGCATAATCCGAAGGGTCCGGAACTCAACTATGAGGCCGGCTTCGCGATCACGGCGCAGTCGAGAAGCTTCCTGTTGCTGATGAGCGATAGAAAGCCCACCACAAAGAACTACGATTTCTGATAGCCATGAGAACAGGCGAGGTGCCATCCGTACGGGTGACACCTCGCCGTATTGTTTGTGGACTGTGCTCGTGAACCGTTACGAGAATTAGACTTCCGACGAGAGTCGGGAAACGGTTCCAGGAACGGTTTCGCTGACCTCCGCAAGATCCTCGACGGATTCTGGCCGCTTGGTTTGCGCCAGAATAAGCTGCGTCTGCACACGATCGGATTCGATGGCCGCAATCTGCCGTGAAAAGATGATGAACCAGCCCAGAAACATCATGCCGGCAAGAGCCTCGACGTTCGTCAACGTGTTACGCCCCGCCAACCACTGGAACCCGGCAAGAGCCCCGATCACGATAGCTAGGTCTGAAATCACATATACTACTTTTGAAAGCTGCGGGGCCAGCCAAGGCAGCGCGATCATCAGCACGCTCATCAGGCAGGGAAGACCGCGGGCGAATACGTTGTGCAGAATCGGATGCGGCGTGTAACGGAACATGCCGATGCCGATGAAGGCGATGCCTGCGAGCGTCAGCATGGTCGATAGCAGAAGAATCCGCGCCTTGAAGTGTTTGGGAGCTTCTTTTTCATCGCTTGCAGACAGATACTGCATCTGCAGACGGTGCGTGGTGATGAGCTCCGAAATCGCGAAATAGCTGATGATGACGATGCAGACGCCGGCCAACATCAATGTCGAATTGAACATACGAGCAGCAAAAGTGGTTCGATCGCCCAATTGGGAGAAATTGTTGTTGTACCAGTATGGATCATCGGACGTCAATCCTGCGATGCTGACACCGGAAACCACGAAGAACGGCAACAAGGATGCGATGGTCTTGGCATTCATGAGTTCCGCCTGTACGAACGTGACATAGCCTACGACCCCCGCGTTCGCGGCGCAGAGCGCAGTCAGATAGCCTTTTAACGTGCGCAACCCCATCATGTTGCTGGCAATGGAAAGCAGCATGAACGCCGTGACGAAAATGGTCGACGCGTAGACCACGGACAAAGCGAGTATCTCGAAGATACGGCGAATAGGAATGGTCCAGCCATGTTTCAACGTCATCGACCTGGAGTTGCGCGCATACCCCAAGGTGAACGAGATGACTCCACATCCCGCGGTGATTCCGGCACACACGGTGAACAGGCGTTGGGTGACACGCCAGATGGCGGGAGCGAATTGCAGATATAGGTCCATGGCGATCCATGCAAGAGTGGCGCATGCCATGAAGGAAATGATGCCTGAAGCCTCGGCTTGCTGATGACGTCCCATGCGCGTTCCCTCCAGTATTTGCCATTCTAGCCTGTCGTTGTCCTACCATACGCTACAATGGAAATTCGTGTTCACCTGCCACGTGCGGGAGTGCATGAACGGGCTGTAGCGCAGTTTGGTAGCGCGTCTGCTTTGGGAGCAGAATGTCGCAGGTTCAAATCCTGTCAGCCCGACCGGAGCCCTTGGAAACATTAGGTTTTCAAGGGCTTATTTTTTCCGTCGAAAACAATCCGCATACAAATGCATACAAACGCCGCGGTACCTCCATGCCCGATTCACGCGAGTTCGCGCTCGCGGAGGGCTCCGATCGCGTCGGCCACGTCGTCCAATCGTTCCGGCCAGAGCGCCGTGTAGGTGTTCAAGGTGATGCTGGGAGAGGAGTGGCCGAGCTGCATCTGCAGGGTCTTCACGTCCGCGCCCTGGGCGATCGCGAAGCTCGCGTATGTGTGGCGCAGACTGTGTATGGTCACGCCCGCGTCCTCCATGCCGGCCGCTTTGACGGCCTTGTTCCATATCCTTGTCCGCCACGTGTTCGTCCAGACGTTCCCGCCACGTGTGGCACGGAACAGCCAGTCGTCATCACCCATGCCATCCATCTGCGCCTTGATCTGCGGCATGAGGAACCGTGGTATCGCGATGTTGCGGGCCTTGCCGTTCTTCGGGGTGCCGAGCATGCTGCCGCCGTGCCCGTCGTCAGTCCATGTGCGGCCTATCCTGGCGCGCCGCCTGTCCACGTCCACGTCACCGACCTTAAGGGCAAGCGATTCGCCTATGCGGCATCCCGTATAGGCCTGCCATCTGACCAGCAGACCGTCCACCGGCTTCCCGATCTTCTCCGCCTCGTCCGCGAGCAACTCGACCTCGCGGACCGAGAGGAACACCATGTCATCGTCGGAGACGATCTTCGGCACGGTGACCCTGTCCACAGGATTCTCACCGATCCACCCGTTCGAGACGGCGTAGTCAAAGATGCCCTTGAGAACGACTTTCATGATATTGCGGATGCTTCTCGCGCTCAGCGGCTTCGAATCACGCCCGTCCGGCAACGCGGCCGGATAACCACCGTCCATGAGCTGGCCGACCCATTCCTGCAGCATGTCAGGGCGCAGCTCCCGCAACGTCATGCCACCCCATCTGGGCAGGATGTACAGGCGCAGCTCCCTCGCATACCGGCCTGCGGTGCCGGGTTTCAGATCAACCTTCGACGCGAGCCATTCGCCGGCCACATCATCCAGGACACGAAGCTCCTGACGAGGATCGCGGTAGCGTCCCCGCCGGATGTCGTCCTCCATGGCCGCGGCATATTCCTGCGCTTCGGCGAGCCTGGCGAACTGCTTCACCCTCTGCACACGTCTACCGTCCTTGACGATGGTCCAATGACAACGCCAGCGCATCCCGACTCCATAACGGCTTTTACGCCACTTCTCAGGCACATTGGCCTTCATCGGATCGCGTGAGTTCGCCAAAGAGCGTTTGGCCGCGCGACTCGGCGGATTGCCATCATCGTCATTCTTGAGCCACAGATCATCAATGGTCACTTTCATGGCGCTTCTTCCCACATGTTTTTCACCCCGGCGCTCGCGGTATGCGGGTGGTCGGGGTCATTTTTTATAAGGAATCCGAACGGGTATAAGGCTCTATAAACACGTATAAAGGCGTATAACTATTGCACGCACACGCCGGAATCGTACAACAGCTGCCGATAGTCCGACAGTACTTGGATGGTGACGCCCAATTCCACGGCCATCATCCACGTATTGCCCTCGTACACCGTCTCGGCCATGCCGTAATCCACCGGCGATATCAACGCCAACGCGGTCTCCCTACGGCAACGGCGCTCGCATTTGATTCCGTATTGGCTGCCACAGCCGGGGTCGTGGTGTCTGGCGTGGATGAGTTCGTGGCACAATGTGCAGCGGCGTTGGAATCCGGACAGCCGTTCGTCGATGATGATGAGACGGAGCGGATCGTAGTAGATCCCGCACCTGTCTCCGGCCAACCGGCGTTCCTCGATCCGGACTCCCAATGTTTCCGACCAGGATGTCAGGATGCGGTCATTCACCTGTTTCGGCATCCTCGTTCCTGAAGCCCGTTCCCTCGATGCGTTTCTCGTCGCGCTTCGCCCTGCGCTCGACCTTCTTGATGTCCTCCATCGCCGGAAGGTCCTCCGGCGCGATGCCACGGCTGAACAGGCTCTTTCGCACGGCCTTGTTGTTGTCCACATGCTCCCGTGTGATCGCCGACGTCCCGTGCAGGTCACGTTCCTGGATCCCGTAGTTCGTCATCTGCGTGGCGAGCTGCTTCGCCGTCACGGCGATCGGATGGAGCACATCGGCCAGCGGACGGCTCTTCGGCACATCGAGCTTGAATTTCATTTCCGTCGTGCTCATGCCGAATAGCGCCTGATCGCCGCGTGAACGGATCACGCCGAAGTCCTTCTCTCCGACCCCGCGCTTGTATGCGAGCGAGCTGAGCTGCTTCTCCTCGGCGGTCAACGCGTGCCTTCCCGCGATGCGCAGGATCTCGCCCATGCGCTGCTCCAGAAGCTCCGCGGTACGTGTCTGCACGGCGAAATAGCTTTGCAGCAGCGCGACCTCCTCTTTGCGTGGATCGCCGTTCTGGGCCACCAGATAGCAGGCGTAACGGGTCAGCTTCACATCATCGATGGAACGGATGGCGCCGCTGCCAAGCTCGACGTCCCGTTTGGCATCGCGGAAGTGCGCTTCGACCGGCTGCCCGGCGTTCTGGCATGCCGATTGGGCGCGCTGTATTACTTTTGCGAAGTTCTCCCATTTCGTATAGCCCATATACTTCATCAGTTCTCTTGCATGCCAGAATTCCACGCCATTCTCATCCTTATTGAGGAGCGTATCCAAGGACGCGGCGTATCGGGCAATGGTTTCCTTGTCCATATTCATCCTTTCCCAACCATTTTCCTGACGTCGGCAAAATGGTCTATTGCTAATGTTTCCAATGGTTTTTGGCCGGATTGCCGTTCACTGCTTGGCGGTCTTCACCACTGTGGTGGTGCCCATCGCGGTGGTCTCCCAGCTGACGCCGTCCGCCTTGGTGTAGGTGAAGTCCTTGGTGGCGTCCTGCGAGCCGAGCAGGGACGCCTGCATCGCCGCGGTGTCTCCCTGGCTCGTCCACTTCCAGTCACCGGCCTTGTCCGGCGCATTGTAGGAGCCCTTCCAATACAGGCTCTTCGTATCGCCGTTGTCGCTGACCCACTGGACGGTGATCGTGTCGGCCGTGATCTCGGCTTCCATCCAGGAATCCGTGCTGCCGGAGTTGGTCTGCTTCCATGTGCCGGTCAGATCCGCAGGCTGTTCTACTGGCTTCTTCTCTGCCGGCTTCTTCGTCGTCTGCGATTGGCTCGCGCTGCCGGCGTCGGCGGTTTTGGCGTCACTGGCGTTGCCGCATGCGCCAAGCCCGAGAATGAGCAGACCGGCGACGGCCGTTGCGATTGTCTTCCTGTACATGGTTTCCTTCTTTCCTTGGTTGATTTGCATTAAAAATTCAATCTCTTGGCGTTTCCGCTTCAAGTGTCTTGTTCGGATCGTCGTTGGCAGCCACGCCGAAATCCTCCGGACGGGAAGCGATACGGTCAACCAGCTCATCCGTGACCCGAAACTCGCGCTCGCGGGCGGCGTAGGCTCGTGCGGCATCGCTGCCCAGGGCGCGGGTGTAGATGTCGAGGCTGGTGAGCCCGAATGTGGAGGCGATGTGCTCCACATCTGACGTCGTGAGCGGCGCTTCATATCGGAGCCTTACGTGCCAGTAGTTGTTTCTCATACCGCTCTTTTTGTAGAACTCGGCATTTGTTATTCCACTTCGTTTAACGAGATCTCGACATATGTCGATGATTCGCTTGCTGTCTTCGGTGACTTCATTTTTGGCAATGCTTCCCATGCCCAACATGGTACCCAATTGAGAAGGATTTGTAAAGAATACTTAATTGAGTAACAATAAACTTACTCAATTAAGTACGGTAAGAATTACCGCAAGGCAATGAACAAAGAAAGGAGCGGCAAGACAGATGAGTGAGACGGAAACCATCGCAAGGAATCTCAGCGGCGAGCTCGCACGGCACCGCAAGACACAGGCCGCGCTCGCCAGAGAACTTGGCGTGAGCGAGAAGACGATCAGCGAACGTCTGGGAGGCAAGGGGTCGTTTAACACCGAGCAACTCGAAAAGACGGCGACAATGCTCGGCATGAGCCTCTACCAGCTCATGATCAAGCTCCTCCAACCAATCGACGGCATCAAACAGATCAAGCCGTAGGCCGCGCTTGCCGACGAATGAATCGAAAGGAAGGTGTTCTCACATGGAAACGATAACGACTTGGTTCTCCATCGCCTGCGCGGTGGTGAGCGTCATCACGATCTTCATCAATCTGTGGCTCAACAGCTAACGACGCAACAGAAAACGAGCCACGCGTTCTCTTCTAGTGGATTGGACGAAACCATGTATCTCAAGTTCGTCAATTGAAAACGATTCTAAGGAGAATCAGAAATGAACATTAATATTCCGGCCGAAGATTCGAAAAGACCATTGGATTGTCCGCTATGCGGCGGCATCCCGGAGATTCGTGTGTCGAAAACAGCTTATTCGGTTAACCACAGGATGGATTACTTCGTCGTATCCTGCTCGAATGGGCATGGTCCTGCAGAGGAAGGCGTATCGCAGGAGTTCATGCTGAAACGGTGGGACGCCTGGGCGGCCAGAATCACGTCGATTCTCTCGTCGCCGATTCACCCGTGCCCGATGTGCGGCCGCATGCCACACGTCAATGCGAACAACTTGGGCCTCAATCTTGACTGCGGATGCGAAGCAAGTTCGAATCCTGTTTCGGATCCGGTCGCCGCCATCGAACTCTGGGAGCGGAACATCGAAAAGCGAAAGCGTTTAAATGCCGATGCCGAGTTTCTGAACGGGATCATCTCTCGGTCGTCGGCGTCGGATGCAACGGCTCCGGTGACTCCTCGATCTCGTCAGTGCGATTCCGAAGCTCGTACCGTTCCAGCCGGCCAATCAGCTGCCGCCAAAGGGGAATCCGAATCGCCTTATATCCACTTGCCGGCCACAGATTCTCGCCGGAGACACGTCCTATATGCCATCGGAGACGCTTCTTCCACCAGCGGAGCCAAGGAATCGAGGGGAAACGGTCATACGTGACCACGATGATCGAATCCGCATCGGAGTGGTGCATCTGCAATACGACGGACTCGCCCGGGGCGATGGATGGCACGGAACTTTCCCAGTGACGTAAGTCATTGCCATGCGAGGGCTTGAGTTCCACTGCGACAACGCAGCCGGAGCCGACGAACCGAACGTCAATGGCTGGCGCTGTGCCGATGTTCTCCAAGGTCAGTGGCTCGCCATACAGATCGCGATTACCTGACAGGTGCTTCGGCAGCACAACTTCACGCCGTGTAAGCACAAGATTCGGCCGGTTCCTGTCGAAATAGCGCAACAGCAGCGTGACCGCCGTGGACGTTACGACGCTCGCCGGTACCACCGAGGACCAATCAATACCGGTAACCCAACTCATATTTCACCAATCATCACGGAAGAACACATGAGAACGATTCTAAGGAGAATCACATGAACAACGGAATACAGAAGTTCGATTTCAAGGGCGCGGCATTGCGCACCTTGACCGATGAGGCGGGGGAGCCTTGGTTCGTCGCCAGGGACGTATGCGACATCCTCGAACTCACCAATCCGGCGGTTGCATTGCAGTCCCTCGATGATGATGAAAAGACAAACCTAAGTAATTCTTATGTTTGGTCAGAGCCTGGAAGAAGGCCTCTCATCATTAGCGAGCCTGGCCTATATCGTCTGGTCATACGCTCGCGGAAGCCGGAGGCGAAGGAGTTCCAACGCTGGGTGACTCACGAGGTACTGCCGCAGATCCGCAAGACCGGCGGCTACATTCCCACCACAGACGCGGATGATGACATGACCATCCTCGCGAAGGCCGTGATGATCGGCCAACGCACCATGGAAGCGCAGAAGCGGAAGATCGCCGAACAGCAGACACGCATCGTGGAACTGGAGCCGAAAGCGCGGTTCGCGGACGCCGTAGCCGCGTCCGACGGCACGTGCCTGGTCGGCGAGCTCGCGAAGATGCTCCGGCAGAACGGGATGGACATCGGCCAGAACAGACTGTTCCGTCTTCTTCAGGCCGACGGATACCTCGGCAAGTCCGGTTCGAATCGCAACGTGCCGACACAGCGTGCGATGGACCTCGGCCTGTTCCGCATCAAGGAGACCACCGTCACCCATGCGGATGGGCACACCACGGTCAGCCGCACTCCGAAGGTCACGGGCAAGGGGCAGCGCTACTTCATCGACCGGTATTGGGGTCGCGCTCAGCCGACGTTGGAAGCGGGCGCGTGATGGACAAGAACATGCAAAGGGCAATGCTCTCCGCGTTCGATGATTTGAGGAACCGTCTCATCACCGCGACGCAGCCGAAGACAAGCGTCGACCTCATTGATTCGACCTTCGCCATGTCGTCGATCGGCGGCAGAGGCCTCGAGCAGTTGAGGGAGGCCGCCGCTGCCGCCGCCGTGCTTGGACAGATGGAAGCCGTCTGCCGTTTCCTTCTAGAGATCCTTTATCCTGCCGGAGTCGGTGAAGGCGTTGACGATCTGCTGGCTGCCGAATCCGATGAAATAGACAGCCTTCGCGAGTTCCCGAATCTCGGGATTCTGCGAGGTCTCCTTGATTCGCGCGGCGATGCTGGTTCCGCAGGCGATGTTTCCTCTCGCCTCTTCGAGTGCCTGTCGCTGTGTGAGCATGATTCTTCTCCTAACTGTTCGGCCCGCACGTCGGAAATGCGGGATGACACCGAGTTTAGGAGAGGGCCGGGCGGTTCTCCTAACGCCGCCCGGCATCACACACGCAAAGGAGGCGCGTGATGTCAGGAGAGGATCTTCTTTCGCTTCGTGTAGCTGAAGCCCTGCTTGGAATGGATGCTCCGATGCATTCCGAGATTCGTGATCCAGGACACGTAGATGTCAAGACGGACGAATACCGGACCGATGACGAACTCGCTTCTCTTTGCAGTCTCTTCGCGAAGCTTCTCGCATACGAGAGGGAGTTCGAACTCGACCTGCTTGAAGCCAGCAACGTCATCGGCATGAACGTCTCCTATGGTCTCGTCTTCCATGCGGACGACGACTCGAACGTCACTTGCGCTGAAGCCGCAGTCGTTAATTACGGCCATGACTCCTGTTTTGGCGTCAAACTGGGCGGCCCACTCGTACGTTCGCTGATCGGAAGTAACCTCGACGCTCCGACCGGCGATAAGGTTCGCGTTCTCACCTATCTGGTTCGCGTCGGACGACAGGCCGTTGGATTCGGAGGAAAGCATGTTGGCTTCCTCGCCGACGCCGAGGGACTTCTCCGCGATCTTGTTGGCGTTATGCGTCTGGACGAGGGCGGTGCACCCGGTGACGCAGCCGATGGCGGAGAACGCAAGACTGACGATGTTGGACCAATCCATAGAACCGATTCTAGCCACGAAGGAGGCGCGTGATGGAAGACGATGGGGCATTCGCGTCGTTGGCGGCTGCTTTGAAGCCGATGAACACGACGAAGGACATTGCCGACCGCTGCGGCATCAAGGAAAGCACGCTCGCGCACTGGAGAAGCGACGGCATCGGCCCGAAATTCGTGAAGGTCGGAAGGACCGTCATGTACCCGAAGGAGCCGATGATCGAATACTTCCGCGACCACCTGTACCAGTGCACGACCGAATACGAGGAGGAATAGGCATGAAAACGATTCGCAAGGCCTGCGTGCAGGCCATCTTCGACGAATTCGAGACACGGGGCGAACTGGTCCACGCGTTCGCGGATGGGGATGCTAAGGCCATGAGGTCGCTCGGCCACATCGTCGGCTACGTCGACCTCGACGTCACCGGAATCGTGGACCTCATCGTCGACACGATCAACAAGGAGCTGTGATGACACTCAGGAGAATCGACGCGGAAACGCTGCTGACGCCACCCGAACCGCCGAAGGCGAGCATCGTCATGCTTGGCATGAGCGGATACGCGGTTCGCATCAGTCCGAAAGGCGGGGCCCAACTCGTGGAACTCCTGCCCGACGGCGCCTGCACGCTCGCATCCATCACCGCGGGCGAGCTTGAGACATTCGACTACCAACTCCACAACGAAACGGGAGGCACCAGATGACCGACAACGATTTCCGTATCGAGGACCGGAAGGAACGCGAGGCGAAACGGCCGAACTATCCGCTGCGCAGGGTCAAGTTCCTGCTCGCGGTCGTCGGCCTCGTCGCCAGCGTGACGCTCATGCTCACCTGGCATGGCGGGAGCCTTGCGGGCGCGCTTGTGGTGGAGGGCGTGTATCTCGCCACCACGTTGTGGCTGGTGGTACGGTTCGCACCGAAATACGACGAAAAGGACGACAATCATGCCTAGCGGAGCGGACAGCCTGCAAAAACATTCGAAATACGCTCCGGTCAACCGTGGCAGCATCCACTACGGCGCATCCCGAAGCCACGGCCACCACACTTCGCCGAAGACATGGAGCCAGGAGACCGGCATCGACCTCGACCGGCTCCTCCACGACGAGCACGCGTACATCACGCGGATGAGACGCCGAGGGCTCCAGGACGTGAAGCCACGTATCCAACGAGTGTACGAGACGACCATCGCACTACAGATGGACGGGGTGACGCCCAGCAGCCACAAGGTGGCCTTACGGCTCAACATCCCCCGGAGCACCGTGATGGGCGACGTGCACAGGCTCGCCGGCATGGGATTGCTCGTCAACGCGCGGACCCGACGCGGAGGCTTCCTCACCACCGGCAGAACACCCGATTGGAGTGACCTGGATTGAGTCTCGAAACATTAAGCCTGCCGGAATGGCCAATGGTGTGCGAGCTCACCGTGCCTGGCGACCCGCAGTCGAAAGGTCGTCCACGCGTCTACCAGGGACACGGCATCACCCCGACGCGGACGCGGGAAGCCGAGAACCGCGTGTACTCGGAATGGCGCAACCAGTATCCCCGCCTGCCACCCTACGAAGGGCCAGTCTGCCTGACGCTCACATTCTGGACGGCCACACGGCGCGGACGCGATTGGGACAATCTGGCGAAACTGTTCACCGACGCGTTGAACGGCGTCGCCTACACGGACGACCGGCAGATCATCGAAGCCAGCGTGCACGTGCACCGTCCCGACCAGTACGTGCTTGGCGCGCACGGCAGGCCACGCAAACGGAAAAGCGGCGACCCGCTCACATGGCACGGCCAGCCATACACGCCACACACACAGGCAAGCATCTATTTCAAACAGGAATACATACCCAGATAGGAGAAAACACCATGAAAAACACCAGTGAATACGTTGTGCAGACCCTCATCGACGACGAGGACATGAGCGCCGACCTCGCGAGCCTCTACCCGGCGGCCAGCAAAATCGGCGACGCAGCCGCGGCATTCATCGACAAAGCGGACCAGACCATCGAAAAGAAGGGTCTGATGGGCACGCCTGCCGGAACTGTCGCGAAATGCATCGACATTTGCCAGAACGTCGTCAAGGAAGGCGCGGCCATCAGCCGGCTCCTACGCAATCCAAGGACCTGCGACACCGTGATCATCAGCCGACGGTGCGAGGAAACGAATCACACCACCGAAGACGACGGCATGACGCAATCGACCGTGGAGGACGTGGAATGAGCAAGCAGAGGGGACACATGCCGTACTGCCGCACGTGCGGACCATTGGGGCCGGCCATGCGAACCACGCCCGCGTTCGACGTCGTGGAAACGCACCGACGCTCCTACCCGCACCACCAGACCAGCGTCATCCCCACCAAAACCAGCATCATCGTGAAAGGAACAAGCAAATGAGCGCGCAGAATCTCGAAACATTGGCCAAACGGTACGTGGAACTGAAAAGCCGCATCGCCGACCTGCAGGAAGAAGCCGACGGATTGAAAGCCGAACTCATGGAGAACCGCGAGCCCGGCGAATACGCTGCCGGACCGTTGACCGTGAAAATCCGGAAAGGCAAACGCAATCTCGATGCTGGAGCATTCGAACGGCGTTTTCCTGTGCAACAGTACGCCGACTGCTACCAGATCAAACCAAAAGCATTATCCACGATCATCAAACAGGTCGGCGAAAACGCCTTGCAGGATTGCGTGAAAGTCGGCGCGGCAAGCCTGGTGGTCGAATGATGGGCGACAAGATCATCAGACAACACTTCAACCACGCATTGAACAACGCGCTGGACGCCTACGACAAGTCCTTAAGCGAGAACGTGTATCTCCTCGACGCGGACGACCTCGACGCTTTTGCCGACATCCTGTACCGCTACCTATTCGACGTGAAATGCGAGGCATGAAAATGGCCAGCGAACTCGACCTCGAGGCCGTCATGGCCGCAAACCAGACCATACCGGAAACGACGCCGGCACCCACGGTGGAGTCGACGGAATGGGATGAGATTCGCGGCATCATCGAAGACCACATCACCAACCAGCCGCGCAGCCTGCAAAAGGAGATCGGACCATCGGAGCTCGGCACCGACTGCCTACACTGCCTCGCCGCCCGACTCGCAGGATGGGAGAAACGCCAGTCGGCCGCATGGCTGCCATTCATCGGCACTTGCGTCCACGAACGATTCGAACACCTTTTCAACAGTCGCAAGGACGAATTCACCGTCCCGGACGGCGATGGGGGAGAACCGTGGGCCGTGAAACGCTTCGAAGCCGAAAGACACGTCGACGTGGGCGAAATCCACGGACTCCACGGCCATCAGCGCATCCACGGCAGCATCGACCTGTACGACGCGGAAAACAACACGACCATCGACTGGAAAATCACCGGCACGACCACAATCCGCAACGTCAAAGCCAACGGGCCATCGCAGCAATACTGCATACAGGCGAGCCTGTACGGCATCGGATTGGAAAACGACGGCGAACCATGCAAAAGAAACGCGATCTACTTCCTGCCCAGGAACAGCGTCAGCCTCGCCGACGCATCGCCTATCGAATTCGACTTCGACCCGAAACCCGGCAAATGGGCTTTAAGCCGCGCGCAGCTCATCGTCAACCTCCTCGACCTCATCGAACAGGAGGACGGCGTCGAAATGCGTGACGCGTGGATACACGCCCTGCCGACCAGTCCGACCCACTGCTTCCAATGCGGCACATGGCCGGACGACCAGCTCGGCGACCTCGCCGAAATCAACCAAAGCCAATATCCGGCATTGCCGGACAAATGGGGGCAGCTCGCCGGGCTGCTCGAATCCACCTACAACAACAAGTAGAAAGGTAAAAAACACAATGTTCGGAACGAATAATTACGGTGGCGGATTCACCCAGCAAGGCGGAGCCAGCTACCGGCCACAACAGGCGCAGCAGCAGCCCACCGAAGCGTTAAGCCTCGACGACGTGATGCAGGGCGGCGCGCCCAGCGCGTTCAGCAAGGACGATCCGATCGGCACCAGCGTGGAAGGCGAAATCGTCGAAATCCGCGCGGAACAGCAGACAGACTTCACGACCGGCGAACCATTGTATTATCCGAACGGCAAGGCGAAGCCGCAGGTCGTCATCCACTTGCAGACCACGCTGCAGGACCCCGACAGGGTCGGCGACAGCGGCATCCGCGGCGTGTACGTGAAAGGCTACAACATCGGCCAATTACGTCTCGCATGCCGTCAGGCCGGAGTCGGCGACCATCCGAACGTCGGCGACCATCTGAAAGCCACGTTCGCCCGCACCCAGCCAGCGAAGACCCGCGGATACAACGATGCGAAGATCTACGACTACGTCGTCACGCCGAAGAAGCAGTCCGATCTGAACGCGGCGATGAACGACCCGCAGGCAGGACAGCAGCAGTATGCGCCACAGCAGCCTGCTTATGGCCAGCCGGCCGCCATCAGCCAGCCAGCCGGATTGACCGCGAGCGACAGGCAGACCATCGGCCAGCTCGCCGCGGCGGGAAAGACCGCGCAGGAGATCGCAGGACTCCTCGGCAAGCCGGTCGACCAGGTCGTCAACGCTCTCGGCGCAGGCAGTGGACACGAACCCGAATTCTAGGCCGGTCGTGAATTCAACGGCGTCCGCCGCTGCCACGACGGTGGCGGACGCCGTTCCAAACATGACGAATCTCTTCGAGAGGGAATCTCTGAAAAGGCACAGGGTGACATAGTGGACAGCTCACATCATCAAGAAAAACGGCACATGCGCCATTCTGTGCCAAAACTTTGGCACAGTGAAATCGTTGGAATTCCAACCAAACCAAACATATATATACAACTATTCCAATGTTCCGTTGTTTCTTATATATGTATTTATTTTGTTGTTTTGTGTTGTGTGTATAGGCCGTGGAACGGCACGTTCGACGGCACGCGGCAAACAAGGAGGTGAAAATGAAAGACTACCGCAAATACGAGCCCATTCTTACCGAGAGCCTGCCCGCACGATTCGCAGGAATCTTTCATCTGCTCGAACTCACGTTCACGCCAGCGAACGACCGCACGATCGTCACGACCATCGACGGCCGCAATCTCCAACTCGTCTGCCAAGGCGGCACCGAGGAAGACCACCGCAAAAAAGAGCCCGTCGTCGCGGCGGGCTACCAGAAAGCCATATGGGAACTCCGCGAAGGCCATTTGCGCTACTGTCCGTCACAGGACAGGCTCTGGCGCCGCGACCCAGACATGGCCGACCACGAAGGCGAACGACTGCTGCTCAACAGCTGGCATCCAGTCAAAAACATCGAGGACGAATACCATATCGGCGGCAACGCGCGCAGCGGCGACCGCAATCCGCTCTATTCGGCCACGATTCTACGCGAGGCGAAACGTTCGCAATGGTTCGAACAAGTCGAACGCGGAGTACGCTGCGACCCATGCGTATGGGTGCGCCGCAACGGCAAAGTCGTTTGCCTGCAGAATGAGCCGGATATCGCCGTCACACAGACTTTCTCACCTGCCGGCATGGGCTATCAGGCGTTGAAGGACGCTGAACGGATCCTCAGATGGCTGACCGTCGACGAGAAGTCCTATGCGAACCTGTGTCGCATGTTCGCGACCCCATGGCTGGAACCGTTCAAGCAGCTTTCCTACGTGCTGTCCGGCCATGGCGGTGACGGGAAGACGCTGATCGCCCGTCAGGCGTTGCTTGGCGTGTTGGGTGTCGGCAAGGTGTTTCCCGGATTCAGCGTGCAAGGCTATTGCGCTGGCGGCGGCTATACGCTTGGCCGTGAATCGATGAATGATGAGATGGACGGCAAGGCGTTCGCTTATGACGATGAGGCGTGCGCGGTCACCGAAGACATGCTCCCCCTGCTGCGAGCATTGTCGACCGGTTCGCAAATGAACGCGCGAGTGACGGGAGGCAGGTATCGTGTCGTCACGCCGACCGCGACGATGCTGTACCTGACGAACATGCAGTTCGCCGATTCCAGCGAGAATTCGGACTCGCGCCGTTTCATCAAGGTCGAATTCCACCAGTCGAAGGGTCGATCGTATGACCAGTATCATGCGATCGAGGGTTTCTGCCATCGGCATCCCGCAGCGTTCTTCGTCCTGTCGTGCCGTCTGTGGGAGAGGTCGGACGAGCCGGAGATCGTGAATCTGAGTCCTGCCCGCAACATCTCGGATGAGATGTTTTGGCTGATCAGCGAGATCGCGTCGAACGAAGAGCAGTATGGTGACCCGGTTGCCGTGAAAGGCGACTACCGTAAGGAATTCCACACGACCATTCCGCAATCCCTTATGGACGTGCTCGGATTGGAGAACGCGCGTTCCAGGGCATTGCCTGGCAAGGGGCAGCCGCGCGTCGTCCGTGTCGTTAACCGCGACCGGTTCGACGTGTATCGGAATTCCGCTCTCAACGACGAAACCGGACAGGGAGACAACTGGGTGCAACGTGCGTTGTCGAAGCCGTCTCGTGACAGTCTGCTCCCGTTGGATGATGTGGGCGATTGTCAGGATCTGGCCGGAATCGTCGAATCGGCGTTGGACGGCCATGTCGGTTTCGCTCCATGCGAAGGCAAAGCGCGTAAATCCGGCGGTCCGGTCGACGGGAAGGTGTCGTTGTCGTGGAAGCGGTTGAATCCGTCTGACGATAGCCACGTGGATGCATCGTTTATCACCGGTCAGATGAGTCGTTATGCGGTCGTTCCGCTTGGCGACTGTTTCGTCATCGACTGCGACAAGCCGTCCGAGGATGGTGGTCCTGACGGTTGGCAGTGCTTGCAGGCGTTGACGGGCGACTACGGTACCGATAAATTGCCGGCCACGTTGGTCACGAAAACACCGCATGGCGTGCACCTGTACTATCGCATGCCGGCCGGCATGGATATCGGCTTGCTGAAGAACGCGGTGCATGAGCAGAATCTGCCGATCGACCTGCGTGTGAGCAATAGGGGTTATGTGCTTGGCCCTGGCAGCGTCATCGACGGCAAACGGTATGAGCTGGCGGATCTGCCCGCCGGCGTGGTGCCGGAGGCGAGCGAGGCGGTCATGCGCATGCTCAAGGATTTCGGTTACACGAACGAGCCGAAGCCGGAGGCGCCCGCTTTGAGCTTGGACGATGTCATGGCCGATAGGCGTGCCACGTCGATTTCCAATGGCATGCCGGATATGACGCCGGTGCCGGAGGGCCAACGCAACAGCACATTGCATGCGTGGGCGTACGGACGGCTGAAGAATCATCCGGAAAACGAACGGCAGATTCACGATGACCTGCTGAAGCGCGGTAGGGATAGCGGTTTGGCCGATGCCGAACTCGACAAGATCTGGAAATCAATCAAACGAAGCCTCAGCTAAGGAGGGGTCGACTATGTCGAAGAATATGACTGGAACGAGCAAGGCAATCCGACTTATCGAATGCGCGCATTGCGGAGAACGCGTCGGCGCATATTATGCCGCCTGCCCATACTGTGGATACCGGCTTGTGACGGCGTCCGACGGTTTTTGGAAGCGGATGATGGGATGAGCCGGAAACCGCCGCAGTGGATGCGCCGGTTCGCCCCGGAAGGCAATCCAGCGCATCTCTTTCCGGTCGTGTGCTCATGCGGCCGGTGGATTTTCAGCGAAAGGGACGTGGTCTGGCAGTCATGGGACGCGGGAATCATCGAAGGCGACGACCTGGTCACTGCGATCATCCTTGACAGGCCGCTTATCCGCATCCGGCACGTGTCCCACATGGACATCGTCAGATTGGAAACCGTCGCCGGACCATTAGGCATCAGTCCGGACGGCCAATATTTGGGCGCGCACGAATGCGGCCTGATGCCCGTCAGCGTCAAGCCGGCGGAAGTGGGCGACAACGGATTCCATTATTCGACGCTTCCTGGTTTTCCGAAAATGCGGCCGGTGCCCGGCAATCCTGATCCGTGGGCCGGACTGCCGGTGAATGACCTATCGGATTTCGGATGGCCGCAATCCGAAGACAGCGAACAGCAAACACTTTTCTAAAAAGGAGAAATCATGAGACACGACGAACCGGAAACCATGTACAGCCGTGAATGGTTGGAACACGAGCGCCGCAAGGCATGGCAGGAAGGCTACGCAGCCGGATGGAAAGACCAGGAATGCGACTTCCCGCCACACACCACAGAAAACCCATATCTGGAGGCCAAATGACCAACACCGAGAAGACAATAATCTGCACCGTTATCACCTGCATGCTCATCATCTTCCTCACCATCGGCACATGCATCTTCATGCAGTGGTATACGGCCACCCACCACGATTTTCAAATGGAAACAGTCAAGACGGGAGACGTGACGTGGGCATGCCTCAAAGACCGAGGCACATACATCGGATGCAACGCAGTGGAGGAATACAAATGAAGAAAATACTCATGGACATGATCGTCAAATGGCATCAGGCCGGATACAGCCTCGATGAGATCTCGCCACTGGTTCCTCAAGTCCCCAAAGAGGAAATCAAAGCAATCATCCAACAACACCACGAATAACAAGAAACCCGACCTTCCGGCCGGGCTCCTGGCATCACCACAAACCAGACTACACCCGCCGGAGGGAATCGAACAAATGAACGAACCAACCAACGAATCCCAACCAACACCAAACCAGACACAACCAGCACAAACCAACCAAAACAAGCCAGCGCTCGCCGGCGTGTGCCTCGTCTGCGGCGGAGGATGCGCTGTCGGCGACACCATGTGCGCGAGATGCGATGGGCTGATGCGCGGCTGGCTGCGGGAATATCCATCATGGTTGGATTCGCTGCATGAGTTCCTGGACTCGACCGCGCACTACGGAGGCCGCCAGCCTGGACGCGTCAACCTTCCAGCCGCGCCGACGCCAATCCGATTGCCGGTGCTCGACCACATGCAGGCCATCGAGGATGCCGCGATCGCACTCTGGCGCCGGTTGTATGCTCCGCCCGCCATGCCATGGGCCGATAGCATGATTCATCCGTCCGTGTTGAAATGCCTGAGTATCTGCGCGGATTGCAATCGTCTTTCACGATTGCCGGACATTGGTCTGATTTGGCATGACTGGGAGCGGTTGGCGCGCAAGACGCTGGCCATCATCGACGTGCCACCATCCAAGCATGGTATCGGCAGGTGCCTTAATCCTCTGTGCGGCGTGGAGCTGAGTGCGGAGGTCGGCGCGGTGAGCGTTGATTGTCCGGTGTGCGGCAACGCTTATCGCGTGGTCGATGTGCGATTGGGTTTCCTGCGGGAGTGCATCGAATCGGGCAGGGCGTTCACGGCGGGGGAGTGCGCGGAACTGCTGCGCGAATGCGGATTCCAGTGCAACGCGAACACGATTCGCTCATGGCGCAAGCGCGGCAGGCTCCAACCGGTTGGTGAAAACGTGAAGGGGCAGCCGTTGTACAGGCTTTCCGACGTGCATGGACAGGTCATGCGACGCGACTCGATTTGACAAAATCGAAAGTGCAACGCAAAATTGTCAGTGGATTAGAGGGTTCAAACCGAGGTGACTTGGTTTGAACCCTTTTCATATCCACCTTGGATTCTCCTAACTCCTTGGGCTACGTAACACCGTCCTGTCCGAACGGCATATCGGACACGCTCCGCCCACCCACGTCAGAGTGGGCATACACCAACAGCGGCAGGCAAGCCAATCCCGCGTTTACGTGATGCGGTGATGCTCAAACCGCCTGTCCATGCCTTCGTAGGAATCAGTGGTAGATCGTACCGGCCGCGAGTCTTTATTGGATTCTCTTCCTTGTGGCCGCGTGTGGACGCGGGTTCGAATCCCGCCGAAGGCACCCATGAAACAAACCCGGGGTAGGGGTATTCGCAGATGATGGGGAGCCCTACAAGACACGGGAGTGTCCATATACGGGAGCCCCTATACCGGCATTCCAGCAAGCCAGCGGCGAAGATAATCATTGATGCATCCATGACACCCCGGGGCTCATACATGTGGGGAGGCCACATGAGCAAGCGGCGTAACGAGCGTGTCAGCAACGGCTGGCGGCGCAGACAGCTCAGGGCAAGAGTGCTGGCCGCATACAACGTGTGTGCCATCTGTGGCAAGCCAGTCGACAAGACATTGAAGACACCACATCCGATGAGCGCCGAAGTCGACGAGCTCGTACCGGTCTCACGTGGCGGTGATCCATACAGCTTCACTAACTGCAGGCTCACGCACCGCAGATGCAACAGGTTCAAGAGCGACAAGACAGACGAACACGCACGAGCGCTGCTGGCTGGCAGACAGGAAGTGAAAGCAAGCTCGATGCCGTTCAAAACGTTCGGCATCTGACTCCGATACCAGGGCGGGGACCCCGGGTATGCCCCCTCCCGGTCGCCTCGGGTGCAGTGCCGATATCCCTCCCGGAATGCAAACGTCGGAAACAGGGGAAACAACGAAAGGTCGGAAAGCGAGGGAAGCGCCGATGAAGTGCGAACTCTGCGGCAAGGAATTCCAACCGTCCGGCCACGGGCGGCCGCAACGCTACTGCTCCAAATCCTGCCGCCAGAAAGCCGCCTATCGTCGGAAAAAGAACCGGGCTACGCAAACGGAAGCGGATAGGCCCGTATCCAAGCCAACGAAAACGAAACGGAAGCCTGAACCGGAACTCGACAAACAGAACTTCGAACGGATGATGGACGGCTCCCACGAGGACACGCTCCGCGAAATCGTCGGCAGACTGCGCGAGGCTCTGCATGACCCGTCCACGCCGGCCAACGCGTTGCCGTCGATCAGCAGCAAGCTCGCCGAATTCGACGAACGGATGCGCATGGCCGAGGAATCCGGCAGCCTGTTCGATGTGAACGATGACGTGACGGAGGTGGCGGAGGATGTCGGAGCGTCGATTGTCTGAGATCGCCCAACGGCTCGTGAAGCCGGAAGACGTCACGTCAAGCGATTTCAAACTGATCAACAATGCGGCGGTCAAGGCCGGAATCCACTACGACCTCTGGCAGAAAGGTTTCCTATACCTCCTGTTCGCCAAACGCGCCGACGGCAAGTACGCATGCGGATCCGGAGGAGCGGTCCTGTCCAGCTGCAGGCAGATCGGCAAGACGTTCACGGTCGGCACGGCGATATTCATCCTGTGCGCCGGACGTGCCGGAACACTGGTCATCTGGACCGCGCACCACACGCGCACCTCCGACGAGACGTTCGCCGACATGTGCGACCTGACGCATAATCCGAAACTGTCCAGGTACGTGCGGAACGTGCGTCGAGCGAACGGCCAGCAGGAGATCCGTTTCACCAATGGGAGCCGCATCATGTTCGGCGCGCGTGAGAACGGTTTCGGCCGTGGCCTGCATTCGGCGGACATCGAGGTGTTCGACGAGGCTCAGATACTCACCATCAAGGCGTTGGACAATCTGATTCCGATCGTGAACACGAGCCCGAACCCGTTGATCGTGTTCATGGGCAACCCGCCGAAGCCGGGAGACCAGTGCGAGGCGTTCGAGGAGAAACGTTCGACCGCGTTGGCGGGCAATTCGGACGACATGCTCTACGTGGAGCTCGGGGCAGACCGCGACTGCGATCTGGACGACCGGACCGCGTGGGCGAAAGCGAACCCGTCTTATCCTCGCCGCACCAGCGAACAGGCGATATTGCGCATGCGCAATCTCCTCGCCGAGGATTCGTTCCGCCGTGAGGCACTCGGCATCTGGGACGAGACCGCCACCGCGTACGCCATCAGCCCCGACCTGTGGAAGGCCGCCGAAACCGACGACGTGCCCGACGGCGGCACGGTGAGCTTCGGCATCGACATGCCGCCCGACAGGAGCGTGCTGACCATCGGCGCCGCATTGCGGTACGAGGACGGGTCGGCCGTCATCCAGATGGCGAACATCAAGGACGCGCGGCAGGCTGGCACCATGTGGGCCGTGGACTGGCTCGCCGAACGTTGGCCGAAGACCGCCAGCGTGGTCATCGACGCGCAGTCCCCGGCAATGAGCCTGCTGCCCGAACTGAAGGCCGCGCACGTGAAGGTCACCGTGACGAACATGCAGGAGATGGGCCGCGCATGCGGCCGATTCCTCGACATGCTCAAAGCCGGAACGCTCAAGCACCCGCCGGACGAATACCAGCCGCAGCTGGCCGCAGCCGTCAAGGGCGCGACCACGCGTCCATTGGGACAGTCCGGCGCGATCGCATGGAACAAGCTCGGCTCGGATATCGACATAACGCCGCTCGTATCAACCACGATCGCCCTGTACGGGGCGTGCACGACAAAACGACATCCCGGAAGACGACAGACCATCGGAGGAATCTAAATGGGCGACATCCAGATGACAAACGTTCCGGATAGCTGGCGGCCGTCCGGAGGATCGGTGGCGCTGACGAAACTGGTTGTGCCCACCAGCATCGACGGGCTTACAAACCAAGAGAACGAACTGCTCGCAGAGCTCGCCGAAGTGTGGACACGTCATGCGAGCCGCAATCGGAAACTCACCGCATACTACGAATCGAAAGAGCCGCTGGTCGACTTCGGTCTCACGGTTCCACAGTCCATCAAGGACCACTACACGCCATTGGGATGGGCACGCAAGGCGGTGGACATGCTCGCCGAGCTTTGCGTATTCGAGGGATTCGTCTCGCCTGGTGTCGATGATCCGTTCCAACTACAGGACTTCATGAGCAGAATCGGCTTCACCAGCGTCCTTCAGCAGGCCATACAGACGGCACTCATTCACGGCTGCTCGTTCCTCAGCGTCATCCAAGACGCGGAGAACAGGCCTCTCATCCGCACCCACACCGCGGAAAGCTCGGCAGCGATCTGGGACTACCCGAACCGACGCGTCAAGGCATGCATGGCCATAACCGACGTGAACAACGACAACGAGGCCATCGGACTCGTGCTCTACATGCCGACGCGCAACATCAGCGTGTCCCGCAGTCTCGGCACATGGTACGTGCAAGGATCACAACCCACCGTGAACGGCGAATGCAGCGTGTTCCGCCTCGCCTACAAAGCCACCGAAGTCAAACCATTCGGACGCTCCCGCATCAGCCATGACGCGATGAACATCATCGACGGCGCGAACCGCACCATCGTGCGTGCCGAGGCGAACGCCGAATTCTACGCATTCCCGAAAATCCTGCTCATGGGCACCAGCGACGAGCTCGCGTCCTTGAGCGCGGACGCCGCGCTCAAACTCTACATGGGCCGCTACAACATGATCAGCAAGGACGCGGACGGTGATTCGCCGACAGTGACCCAACTGGCCGCATCCAGCATGGATCCGCACCCGACGATGCTGAAAAGCTGGGCCGCCATGTTCGCCAGCGCGATGAACATTCCCGCCAGCTCGCTCGGCATCGTATCGGACGCGAATCCGACGTCAGCGGACGCGACCGAGGCACAACGCGAGGACCTGATTATCGAGGCGCGCCACTGCGACCGGGATTTCGGCGAATCGATCCTGCAGGCAGCACGCCTCGTGGCGCGCATACAGGATCCATCGGTGTCAGACGATGATCTGATGAAACTGCAGGTCGACTGGAAGAACCCCAACACTCCGTCAAGCTCCATGAGCGCCGACGCGTTCAGCAAACTCGCCGGCAGCATCGACTCGTTCGCCAACAGCGAGGTCGGCATGACACGCGCCGGATTGAGCCGAAGCGAGATCGTCCGCTTGAAGGCCGACCAGCGCAAGGCTCAAGCCGGACAGGTCCTCGACCAGATTCGCGGCATGCGCCAACAGACTGAGCAGACGCAGGACGACGGGGAACGCCAGATCGACGCTTCCACGCAATCAACTGTTGCGGGGGGGCTGAAGGACAGCTTCGACGCACTGGGAGTAGCGATCAGAGCCGGGGTGACACCGGAATCCGCGGCATCGATGCTTGGACTGAAAGGCATTGAATTCACCGGCATGACGCCGGTCAGCCTCAAACTACCGGAAGGCGGCGGAAATGAGCCTGAACAGTCTGAACCTGCCGCCGGAACAACACAGAAGGCTTGAACTCGACCTCAACGACCTGTACGAGGATTACACGGACACCATGAGCCGCCTGCAGAAGGAGGCAGGCAACAGTGTCTCGGGCCTCGTCTGGGACGGTGAAAGCCAGGAACTCATCAAAGCGGAGATCAACCGGTACGCCGACGCCGCCAGCAGGCTCGCATCCGACTACTATGGCCACGTACGCGACCTGTGGGCGCAGTACGGCGGAATCGATATGCCGGAATACGAGCCGCCTTCCATCACCGCCGACCGCGCGGTCTGGCAAATGGAAGGCGGTTTCAACAACACTGACTTCATGGGATTGCACTACAAGGATGTCATTCCAGATGAAAACGGAGCCGTTCACAACAACGCCGGAAGAACCATCGACGACCTGTGGCCCACGTTCGCTGACGAGGAGCAGGCGCTGGAATACGTGCAGAATCTGATTCAGACCGTCGGCCGGATGACCATGCAGAGGGCCGTGGCCAACGACCCAACCAAGCCTCGCTGGGCTCGCGTCCCACGAGGGGCTAAGACATGCGCGTTCTGCCTTATGCTCGCCTCGCGTGGCTTCGCCTACCTGAGCGAGGACACCGCCGGACGGCAGATGCAATACCATACGGACTGCGACTGCGACATCGTGCCAAGCTGGGGCAGCAGCAAACTCAAAGGATACGATCCGGACAAGTATCGTGAAATGTACCAGGCAGCCAAGGCTGCGGCCGGCGATGACGGCGACTGGCGTGACACCCTAGCCCAATTGAGACGCATCTATCACGATGAGGTCAATGATGGTGTGACTGCCCAACCGACGATTCGATGGAGCGGCAAATCGATTCCAATCAGCGCTTCCGAACTATCGAGATTGTCGGATTATAGCGTCAGGATGCCTGGAGATAGATTCTCCAACGACGAGAAGATCGCGGCTTTGATGGATTGGACCGGAGACAGCTACAAAAGTATCAACGGCTACCTGTTCGGCGGACGAAACCCGTCGAAAGACGTCATCCATCAGGTCGAATGCATCGACGAAGCGATATCCGACCATATCACCCGAGAACGTTTCACGGTCGACAGGCAGATGCGGTTGTCGACGTTCCACGTCAACGACATGGAGTCGCTTTTCGATTTGAATACCGGTCGCACCTTCGAACACATCGGCTACATGGCCACCAGCATCAAGGAGGGAGGCATTGACGTTGATGGGGAAGACCGCATCGCCACAAGAATCCTGGTACCGCCGGGAAGCGCCGGCGTGTATGTGGAGCCGATCACTCAGCATCCGGGAGAATACGAAATTCTTCTGCCGAGAGGAAGGGCTCTTCGTTTCGAAGGGCTTGGAGCATCCGACGGCAGACCGATCGTTTATCTGAGACTGCTATGATTGAGCCTATGGATCGTTCCGACCGTTTCACGTTTATGCCCGGTGATTTGAAGGAAGTCACCGATGAGCGCCATCTTGCGGAAATCAAACGCAAGTATGGCGATATCTCCATGCCGCAGGACGAATATGAATGGGTCAGGAACGAAGGAAAGAAGCGCTGGTCCGTCGGCGACTATGTGTCGACCGACGAGCTGCGGTCCGAATACGCGCGAAGAAAAGCGCCGGGAAATCTCTGAATCCCAGAAAGCCATCACGTCGAAACGTGATGGCTTTTCTTTTACCTTTCACACCCCAGCGATGGGGCGGGGCGCAGCCATGCGCGAAACCAACAAGAATGGCCGTCAACTCGCCGGCGTCAGGCGTGGAAACCAAGAACAAGCAAAGGAGCCACCAACCATGGCAGAAGAAAACCGGACCGGCGCGGACGGCCAACAGGAGCCGGAACAGCACTCTCCGGCCCCAAAGGACGTGAACGACGCGAAGCTGAGGACCTTCACCCAGGAGGAAGTCGACCGCATAATCAACGAGCGTCTCGGCAGGGAACGCGGCAGGAAAAGCGACTACGAGGAGCTCAAGGAGAAGGCCGGACAGACTGCCGACCTCGAATCGAAACTCTCCAAGGCGCTCGAGGAGAACGAGAAGCTCAAAAGCGAAGCCAAACAGGCCGAACACGAGAAGGAGCTCTCCGCGATACGCGCCAACGTCGCGGCCAAACACGGCATCACCGACCCGAGCGTCCTCGCGGGCGACGACGAGAGGCAGATTGGCGAATACGCCGAGAAACTCATGAAGGTGTTCGCCGACATGCGTTCCCGCGGCACGGTTGCGGACCAGAGCGCCCGCACCGGACAGGCCAAGGCTAAACATTCCAGCCGCGAGGACTTCGTCAACGCCATGAGCAACACGCTCCTGTGAGCCAACCAGCAAACAACATTCATTTGAAAGGACAAACCATGACAGATCCGTCCATGACCCGAAAAAGCAACGGTCTAGACCTCACCCCTGAAACCCAGGCGGAGATCTGGCAGACCGCAAAATACAAGAGCGCGTTCATGCAGCTCGTGCCGGAGATGAAACTGCCCGGCAACGGTGCTCGCGTGCCGATCATCATCGGCGACCCGGAGGCCGCATGGGTCAATGAGGGTGCGGAGAAGCCGAAGAGCGGCGTCACCTTCGGCAAGAAGGACATGCTGCCGTACACCATCGCGGTCATCATGCCGTTCTCCAACCAGTTCCGCCGAGACTTCGGCGCTCTCTACGACCAAGTGGTCGCGAAGGGTCCGGGAGCCATCGCCCGCACGTTTGACAAGACCATCATGGGTCTCGTCGACGCTCCGGGTGCGGACTTCGACACCCTGAAGAGCGCGCAGACCGTCAGCATCGGCAAGGACGTGTGGAAGAACCTGAACAAAGCCGACGACCTCGTGTCCGAAGCGGATGGAACCGTGGACGGTTGGGCGTTGAGCACCCAGGGTCGCAGTGTGCTCCGGCAGGCGACCGACAACAACGGACGCCCCCTGTTCCTCAACGGCACCGCCGCCTCCGACGTGAGCACCGTGCTCGGCAACCGCACCTACATCAGCAAGGGCGTTCACGTGCCCGCCGTATCCGAGACACCGGGACCGGCCAAGGCAGAGATCCTCGGCGTGTGCGGCGAATTCTCCTCCGCCGCATGGGGTTCCGTCGAAGGAATGCAGACCAGCATCTCCGACCAGGCGTCCATCACCATCGACGGCAAGCAGGTCAACCTGTGGGAGCACAACATGTTCGCCGTGCGAATCGAAATCGAGGTCGGCTTCCGTATCCGCGACATCAACCGCTTCGTCCTGCTCACCGCCTGACGGAGTCCGACATGACTGTCGAACCAGACGTGTTCGCCACCTCCGTCGACCTCGAACAGAGGTGGCACAAACTCACCGACGAGGAACGTGAGAAGGCCGACACGCATCTCGCGGACGTGACCGACTACATCAAGGAACGCTCCCCGAACTGGCAACGTCTCCAAAAAGAACGGCCACGCCTGCTGACGAAGATCACATGCGACATCGTCCGCAGGATCATGCAGGCCGACCCGTACGACATTCCCGGCGGCATCACGCAGATGAACCAGACCACCGGCAGCTTCAGCGAACAATACAGTTTCGGAGCGCCCACCGGCGATCTCTGGCTGCGCGACGACGAGAAACGCATCCTTGGCATCAACGCTCAGCGCGCGTTCAGCGTCGACATGGCAACGGGGGAGACGTCCTAGTGGAAACCATCGAAGTGTGGCGCGGCCAGTCCACCACCGACACGGACGGCAACCCCATCCAGGGCAAACCCGTCCGCGTCGGCACGTTCCAGGCGATGGTCGCGCCAACCTCTACCACCGACCAGACCGAGGAGAACGCCAGCCCGCAGACCATCGAATACACGATCCACATCCGCGGTAGCCAGCCGACAGGCATCCAGGCCACCGACCTGATCAAAGTCAGAGGCATCCTCCTGCCCGTCAAAGGAAAGCCGCAAGTGTGGAACAACCTCCACGGACGCCACATCGGCGACGTCATCACCGTAGGCGAACGGAAAGGATAAACCATGGCCAAACGATGCAGATTCGTATTCAACCGCAAGGCATTCAGCCAACAGGTGCTGAAGAACGAGACCCTGCAGGGCCGCATGCGCGACGCCGCCAACGAGGCCGTCACCGACAGCCGGTGCATGGTCCGCGACCATAACGGCGCGAACCGCAACGGCGTGGCCATCCTCTGCCCCGCACCCGTGGAGAAGGCGCACGGCACATTGGAGGACACGCTCGGAAGGATGCGCGTATGAGCAGCATCCCGGTCACTCCCCGCCGCACGGAACCCCTGCTCCTGCCCAAACTGAGGACACTGTTCCCGGACGTGACGTTCGACACCATCGAACGAAGCGACCTCGAACCTCCCTTCACCGAAGCCACTCTGGCCGACTCCATGCAAGGCATGAGCACCCCAATCTCGCAGTACGTGCGACTGCGGCTGAGCGTGCGCTGCATGAGAGAGGACCATACGGGCGACTGGGACAAGGCCGCACGCCTGTGGGCCGACATCGCGAGGGAGATCATCGGGCTTGGAACCGTCGCGCCGCTCATCGACGCGTCACTCGAATCCGGGCCGGTACGCATGACTGACGAGGACAAGAGGCTGGTGTGCGCGTACGGCGTGCTCCTGCTCGAGGTCACCGTCAGCTGAAACACAACAAAAGAAGACGTGCCGCCACACGCGAAGAACGGAAAGGTGCAGACGAATGTCTGACAACAACGAAAAAACCACCGTCGCCGCGCAGAGCGAGACCGACTACGGGTACGTGTCCAGCGGCAACACCGCAGGCAACGTGCGCCTGATCAAGAACTACGCGCTGTTCCTGTTCCCCAAGGGCGACAGCACGTTCGTGGCTCCGACCGGAGTGGCCTGGACCCCGCCGGCAAGCAAGAAGCCGATCGGCTACTCCACGGAGGACGGCGCCGTACTGCATCCGGAACCGGGCGACAGCACCGACTACAAGGCCCACAACGGCGACATCGTGCTGTCCGACACGGATCCGGGCTACTGGACCCTGCAGCTCGCCGCCATGGAGGGCCGCAAGGATGTGGTGTCGGCCTACTTCGACGTGGACGTCGATTCGGACGGCGGCATCAGCATCAAGGGCGCCGGATTGAAGAAGGAGTGGATCCTCGTGCTGGTCGCGCTCGACCAGCAGGACCGTCCGTTCCTCCTGTACGGCACCAACGCGAAGGTGAGCGACCGTGACGACGTGAGCCTGAAATCCAGCGAGATCATGAACTTCAGCATGACGTTCAAGATGCTCAAGGGCGCCAACGGCGAGCAGTTCCACGCATGGGGCCTCGTCACCGACTCATCCAAGTGAGTTCATTGATTCTTCCCGTGCGGCCGATGGCGGTCGGCCGCACGGGACACCCATTCAACCGCCAACCATTAGAACGGAGCCAACATGAGCGACAAAGAATACCATGTCGTGGACGTAGACCTGACCGAAGCGGAAGAGCTCAAACCGGATGTGCACCTCGAGGTCGCCGGCGTCAAACTCGACCTGCCGAACCTCAACAACGCGGAACTGCCCATCGAACTCGTCCAGGCCATCCTCCTGGTCAAAAGCAAGCCCGCATTGTCCGACGAGGAAAACATGGCCTGTATAAGCACGTTCCTCGCATACTTCCAGACGATGCAGCCGAACTTCTGGAACGTGCTGCGCAAAACCAAGCGTCCACTCCAATACCTCACCGCCACGGTGAAGGCGTGGGCCGAGGAATCCGGACTGGACCCAAAAGCGTTTACCTCGCCCACCTCTGGAACAACAATCGCGCGGCACTAGCCTACGACTGGATCCGAGCGTACGGGCAGATCTACAGGCCCGTACGCTTCCGGGAATGGTTTGACGGCCAACGTCCACGCGTCGATTGGGGACTCGCCTGGGCGTTGACCCGCGAAATCCTCAAGGACCATACGAGCCACTCGTGGATGGCATTGCAGAACGCCGTCTACGCGCCCGACGGAGCCGAACAGGCGGTCTGGACGCTGTCCGGACAACGCAAACGCCCATGGTTCGACCACGAGCACGACCCACTCCGCCCGCCAACCCCGACGCACAACCTCACCCGCCGTCAACGCGAGGACAGGGAACGGCTCAAAGCCTACTTCCACATCAACGACGACCTCTGACTCCGACCGCCATCGGAATCCAAAACCCATAAGGAAACACGATGGCAGCACAGGACATCGGCGTCGCATACGTCCACGTCGAACCATCCGGCAAAGGATTCGGCAAAAGCATCGAAGGCGACATCGGCGACGCCGTCAACAAAGCCTCCAAGAAAAGCTCCAACACCCTCATTTCGAAAATCGGCGGAGCATTCGGCAAAATCGGCAAGGTCGGCACAGGCGCGATCGCCACCCTCGCCGGCGGCATCACCGCATTGGCCGCCAAAGGCGGCTTCACCCGCGCACTCAACATCGAGAACGCGCAAGCCAAACTCAAAGGCCTCGGCCACGACAGCGCGAGCGTCACCGAAATCATGAACGACGCGCTCGCCTCCGTCAAGGGCACCGCGTTCGGATTGGGTGACGCCGCGACCGTCGCGGCCAGCCTGTCAGCGTCCGGCATCAAGGAAGGCGACCAGCTCACCAAGGTCCTCAAGACCGTGGCCGACACCGCGCAGATCAGCGGCAGAAGCCTCACCGACATCGGCATGATCTTCGGTTCCGTCGCCGCCCGAGGCAAACTCCAGGGCGACGACATGCTCCAGCTCATGTCGAGCGGCATCCCCGTCCTCCAGATGCTCGGCAAGCATCTGAACAAGACCAGCGCCGAAGTGTCCGACATGGTCTCGGACGGCAAGATCGACTTCCAAACCTTCGCCGACGCCATGCAGGAAGGCCTAGGCGGAGCCGCACTATCCGCAGGCACCACATTCACCGGCGCTCTGGCCAACGTGAAAGCCGCGTTGAGCCGACTCGGAGAAACAGCCGCCACACCAGTTCTCAACGGCTTACGCGGCCTGTTCAACCAAGCCATCCCACTCATCGACACATTCACCGCAGCCGTCACGCCAACCCTGCAAAAGGTCGGCGCGGCACTCCAACAAGGTCTCGAGAACGCGATACCCGCCACACAGGCGAAACTCAAAAACCTTGGCGACACGATCTCCAACATTCCCGGCTTCCAGATGCTCGCCTCGGCGACGGCCAGCCTCAAAAGCCAACTCACTGGCCTCTGGAACGCAATCACATCACTCATAGGTGGACTCAACAATGGCGGCGAAGCCGCCACAATGTTCTCCACAACCGCCGGCGCGCTCGCGGGAGTGGTCGCTTCGGTCGCGCAGGTGTTGTCGAACGCGGCGGGATGGGCGAAGACGTTCGTCAACACGTTCATCGAGACGGGCGCGTTGCAGCCGTTCCTTGAAAGCCTGACCGGCGTCATCTCCGGATTGGGCTCGCTGGTTTCCGGATTGGCGGCCGCGGTCTCGCAGGCCTTCGGCTTCAACGACAGCGCGCGCACCGCCGGTTCCGCGGCGCAGAGCTTCGCCGGACTGTTGAACACTTTGACCGGCGTGCTCATGAAGGTGGGAGGATGGCTGCAGTCGGTCGGACAGTGGGCTCAGCAGAACGGCGCACTGGTGTCCGGCGCGTTGAAGGCCATCACCATCGCATTGCTCGCAGTCAAGGGCTGGGACATCGTCTCGGCCGGACTGAAGGGAGTGTCGACCGCGATATCGGCCGTCACGACCGGCGCACAGACACTGACGACGGCTGCCACCGGCGTTTCCAAGACGGTCGATCTGATGATGCAATTGGGCGGCATCGTACCAGCGTTGAAGGAAATGGCCGGCGGACTGAAGATCGTCACCGCAGCGCAGACCGCATGGTCCGCCGTCACGAAGGCGGCGACAGCCGTGCAGGTCGCATTCACCGCGGTGGTGAACGCCAACCCGTTCGGACTCGTCATTACCGCCATCGCGGCGGCCGTGGCCGCGTTCGCATTGTTCCTTACACAGACCAAGACCGGACAGCAGTGGTGGGCGTCGTTCACGTCGTTCCTATCGTCCGCGTGGCAGGCGGCCGTGAGCAAAGTCACCTCGATCGGCCAATCCATCGTCTCGTTCTTCACCTCCACGCTCCCATCGGCCATCCAAAGCGTCGGACAATGGTTCTCCCAGCTGCCCGGCAACATAGCCTCGTGGCTCGCCGGAGCCGCGTCCGCCGTCGCCTCATGGGCCATGAGCCTCGGCCAGTCAGCATTGCAGGCCGGCCAACAGTTCCTTACGAACCTCGCCAACGCGATCATGAACCTGCCCGAGACGATTGCATACTGGCTCGGCTACACCGTCACATCGATCGCGTTATACGCGGCAGCGTTCGGCGCGCAGGCCCTGCAGATGGGCATGCAGTTCGTGCAGAACGTTGGCACGTTCCTCATGCAACTGCCGGGCAACATCGCCGCATGGCTCGCCTCGACCATCGCGACCATCGGCGCATGGGTGTCGTCCACAGCCATGCAGGCCCTGCAGATGGGCACGCAGTTTCTCACGAACGTCGGCACTTTCCTCGCCCAACTGCCCGGAAACGTGGCCGCATGGCTCGCCGGCGCCATAGCCTCCGCGTCCGCATGGGTGTCCAACATGGCGTCGCAGGCCATGCAGGCCGGCAGCCGCTTTCTCACGAGCGTGGGCACGTTCCTCGCCCAATTGCCGGGACGGATCGCATCCTGGTTGTCCGCGACGATCGCCAGCGTCGCCAATTGGGCGTCCCAGATGGGATCCAAGGCGTTGCAGGCCGGTCAGCAGTTCGTGCAGAACATCGTCGGCACCCTGTCCTCCCTGCCGGGCCGCATGCTCAGCATCGGAGCGAATATCGTTAGCGGCATCGTCAGCGGCATCCAGAGCAAGATCGGCAGCATCGCGTCGAGCCTGCTCTCCGGCGTCAACGATGCCATCTCCGCTGTCAAAAGCAAACTCGGCATCCACTCACCATCACGCCTCATGCGCGACGAGGTCGGCGTGATGATCGGCCGAGGCATGGCATTGGGCATCGACGATTCAGCAGCCGTGGTCAACCGGTCCATGGACTCGCTCGTCTCCTCGATGAGCCTCGACGGTATGGACTGGTCGAAGACCGGACGATTGAACGTCACCACGGCCACGCCATCGGATTCCGACAGACTCTTGGAAACCGTCATCGGCAGGATGGACACGCTGATCGAAACCGTCGAAGCGGCGATGTCCGACGACCGGCCGTTCACCCAGCGTGACTTCGCGAGACTCGTAAGGAGCGTGGCATGAGAACCTTGAGCTACGTGAGCGGCGCGACAGGCGAGTCGATCGGTTTCGAAGGTCCGCTCTACGGCGGGACGCTCACTGGACTGCGCGCCCGCGTCTGGGATTACAGCCTCGCCTCGCGCGGCATCACGGGCATCGCACGCAAGACACGTGAGACGACCATCCCCGTGAAGATCCACGATTCTCCGGAGACGCTCAACCTATTGCGCCGCCTCGCGGACGCCGACATGGCATCCGGGAACCCGGGCACGCTCATCGCCGACGGCGAATGGGAAGCCAAAGCGTGGATCACGAAAAGCGAGCCGCAGTCCATCACGCCCACGATGGTCGAAACACAGTTGACCATCGTGCTGGCCGATGGCGTGTGGCGTCGTTCGACCATGACGCATTTTACGCCGCGATACGATTTCGGAACCTCCGACCTTGACTATCCATATGATTATCCGCATGATTTCGCCGGCATGGCATTGGGTGCCGAGATCGTCAACGACACGTCCATCCCGCAGCCGGTCAAACTCACGATATTCGGACCGTGCACAAACCCGTACGTCATCATCGGGGACAACCGATACGAGGTCGACGTGACCGTACCATCCGGCTCACGTCTGGAAATCGACGGCACCGGCGATGTCAGGACCGTCACCATGGTCAGCGGCACCGGGCTCGCCACCAACTGCTTCGCGCAGGCCGTGAGAGGCTCGGGCAAGGATTCCGGCCGGTACGTGTTCCAACCGCTCGCGCCCGGAACGCAGTCGGTCAGTTGGCCGGGAGGATTCCAATTCGACTTGACGGTCTGCGAGGAAAGGAGTGAACCGCCATGGACCTGATCGTCACCGACGCCACAGGCAAGCCCGTGGCGAGCCACGCCTCATACACGCTCGACCTCGCGTTCGGCAGCGGGGAGAACGACTTCGACCTGCAGGTCGAAGACGCCGCGTTGAAGGCGGGGAGCCGCATCATGATTGACGGCACCGAGTACGGCGGCATCATCGACGACACGGATGTCGACGTGGATGGAGGGCTGTCCACCGTCACATGGCATGGCCGCGACTGGCATGGAGTGCTCGCTTCGAAGATCATCGAACCGGACAGGAATAACGATTACCTCACCCTGTCCGGCACGATTCCCGTCATCATGCGCACGCTCGTCAGCCGTGCGGGATTGCAAGGCCTGTTCACCGTCACCGAAGAAAGCGCCGACCACAAGACCACCTGCCAGTTCGACCGGTACGTGGACCTGTACAGCGGTCTGGTCAAGATGCTTAGGGCAAGCGGACTCAAACTCCGGTTGCGTAATGACGGCGACAAGGTGTCCATGAGCGCCATGCCCGTCCGCACGATCGGCGACAGCATCGACTCGGACCTCATCGACTTCACCGTCAAACAGGCGGCGCACCCTATCAACCATCTCATTTGCCTGGGCAAGGGCGAACTCAAGGACCGTACCGTCATCCACTGGTACGCCGACGCGAACGGCACGTTCAGCCACACGCAGACACTCAAAGGGCTTGACGAACGCACCGCCACATACGAGTTGTCCAACGCCGAAGCCGACGAGCTCGAGGACAAGGGCAGGCAGAAATTCCAGGAACTTCGGAATGCCAGCACCATCGATGTGGACATTCCCGACGGCATCGATGCGGACGTCGGCGACCTGGTAACGGGCCGTGACAACAACACGGGCCTCGTCGTCACTGCCGAGATCTCCAAGAAGATCGTCAAGGTTTCGGGAGGCGTGCTCACCGTCACCTACGAATCCGGAGGTGCCAGCGCCGGTGGCAACAGTGGAGAATCCTCCATCGGGGATGGTGGCCACGCCTATTACGCGGGAGCCGGTCTCAAACTTGACGCCTGGACGTTCAGTGCCGACGTGACCAGAAACGACATCGACTCGCTCAACAACGCATTGTCGGGTAAACAGCCGAAAGGCGACTACATCACCGGCCTGAAAATCGGTTCGGTGGACACGCTCGCCCCCGGCGCACAGGCAAGCGCGTCGCTCACGGGCGCCGGCAGCGACAAAACCTTGAATTTGGGGCTTCCGAAAGGCGACCAGGGTCCGCAAGGGGAGAAGGGCGACAAGGGCGACACAGGACCACAGGGGGCCACCGGAGCGACCGGACCCACCGGTCCTCGGGGAGAGAAAGGAGCGACCGGGGAGCGAGGGCCGCAAGGCGTCGCCGGTCCCGAAGGCCCGCAGGGACTGCAGGGGATACGCGGCGAGAAAGGCGATAAGGGTGATGCCGGCGCGATCGGCGCGGCGGGACCGCAAGGCCCGACGGGTTCCACAGGTCCGCAGGGTCCCACGGGTCCACAGGGAGCGACCGGCCCCCAGGGCAGACAAGGCATCCAAGGTTCCCAAGGCATCCAGGGCCCGCAAGGGGAGAAGGGTGACAAGGGCGACAGCGGCGTATCCGCCCCCTCGAACGGCTTCTTCACGCTCAGCATGGAAGGCGACGGCGACCTGTATGTGAACTATCCGGACAACACGAACCCACCCTCGTTCGTCTGGGACTCCGAGAGCGGGAACCTGTACGTGGACATCCCGGAAAGGTGACACATGGCGCGACTATTAATCGGCAACATCAAAGGCCCCAAAGGCGACAAGGGCGATACCGGGGCCACCGGCCCGCAAGGCAAGCAAGGAGCGCAGGGCGTTCAGGGAGCTAAAGGCGACGTCGGCCTTCCGGCGCTCGTGATGAAGAAATCCCTCGTCGGCGAATATCCGGTGGGATCCACTTTCACGGGGAACGTGAGCGAATGGTTGAACCGAACACCACTCGCCAACGAATATTCGACCGCATTGTCAGGTGGCGGAAAATACAGCATCGTCTGGCAGTGCGTTTCACAGTCCGGCAGCCTATTCACGGGAAAGACGATTTCCCGTCAATCCATCATCGGAACGCAAGGCCCTGCCGGACCGCAAGGTCCAAAAGGTGACGTCGGCCCGCAAGGCGTGAAGGGCGATACCGGCGAGACCGGGTCCAAAGGAGCCACTGGAGCTGCCGGACCTACCGGCCCGCAAGGTCCTGAAGGGCTGAAAGGTGACAAGGGCGACAAAGGCGATGCCGGACCCGCCGGAGAAGGAGGCCCTACCGGCCCGCAAGGTCCGAAAGGCGACACCGGCCCTGCCGGACCTACCGGAGCAACAGGCCCCACCGGGCCGCAGGGTAAACAGGGAATACAGGGAGCGCAGGGACTGCAGGGTCCGCAGGGGCCGGTCGGCCCGCAGGGCGCCAGCGGTGTGACGGCACCAACCTCCGGATTCTTCACACTGCAGGTCGACCCGAACGGAGACCTGTACGCCGTGTACGCGGATACGACCACCGCGTCAGAAGCTCCCGTCTCCTACGATCCGGCGACGGGCGACCTGTACTACACGATCAATGACGGAAAATAAGGAGCGCATATGACGAAGATTCTGCTCGGCAACGTCAAAGGACCCAAAGGCGACACCGGACCGCAAGGCAAGCAGGGAGTGCAAGGACCGCAAGGCCCGACCGGGGCCACCGGAGCGACCGGCGCCACCGGGGCGAAAGGAGAGGCCGGCCAACGTGGCGACACCGGGTTGCCTGCCTTGATCATCACCAGCATACTAGCCGGATACTGGACGTCCGCATGCTCGGATTTTGACTGGAAGACACTCAGTTTCAACCGTGCCCCGACCGTAGGCGAATACTTCTTCGCCATGACCAATGGCGGCAAGAACCTGATGTACGCGCAGATCACAGCCACCGGGAAAAACGTGACGTTCAAGCCAGTCTCGAACACAAGCCTCGTCGGCCCGAAGGGCGACAAGGGCGAGACGGGCATGAGCGCAAGCCAGGCGTTCATCGCCGCCCACCCGGTCGGCTCCCTCTACTGGACCACCGCCACAACAAATCCGGGAACCACCTACGGCGGCACTTGGAAGGAATGCAACACCATCCTTCCGGGACACATCTACCAGCGCACAGCCTGAAAGAGAAAGGAACATCAATGGCACGAACCACGAACATCACCAGATACACCTGCGACCGATGCCACGCCTCCGAATACCTCGCCGACGGTGACCCACGCACCTCCAGCGACTGGCACGACATCACCCACACCACCGTCGACGGAGTCGCACAGGGCGCGCTCGTCTGTACCGCATGCTGGCAGACGTTCAAAGCGCTGGCAGCCACGCAGGACGCCGCCTACGCCGCATACCTCAACAACACAACAGATAGGAAGGAATGACCATGACCATGAATCTCATCACCGGCAAGGCCGGCGCTCCGCACATCACATCCAGCGACCAAGGAGCCATGCAGGCCGGACTGGTCGGAAACGGCAACTACCTGCTGCAAGGCAGCGACGGCAAATTCCCCGCAGTGACCATGCAGTCAGCAAACAAGGCACTCATCCCGGTCCTCAACCTTGTGATCGAAGGACGATACGCACGCGTCACCGCAGCGGAAACCGTCACCATCGAAAGCGGAGTCACAGGACGGAACCGCAACGACCTAATCTGCGTGAAATACACGCGAGACTCGAACAACATCGAAACGATCGCGCTCGCTGTGCTGAAGGGCACCGCCACCAGTGGCACAGCGGCTGATCCCACGGTTCCGTCGGGCAATATCCTGAACAATTCCGGCACAGTGTGGATCCCGATCGCCCGCATCCCGATCAGTGGCATCACCGCCGGAACTCCTGTCATGCTCGTCAAGCAATTGCCTCCGATGAGCCAGCTGTGGGATTCCGTAACCCAGCCATGGAAACCGCCGTATTCTGCAGATAGGATTGTCCTTAAC
>ERZ1106973.261-NODE-261-length-70357-cov-6.772851_pt1 | contig 70357 bp, 55 predicted proteins | sample MGYA00403686_ERZ1106973 | MGnify/ENA primary metagenome ERZ1106973 (study PRJEB35170, sample SAMEA104062408) | human gut metagenome | biome: human gut; feature: human-associated habitat; material: faeces | place: Denmark | collected 2012-11-06 ...
GACCGCCAAAAGATTACGAAATCACAGAAGATATGAAAATCAACGAGTTAAAATATATCATTGTATCATGTCAAATATCAAAAGATATGACAGTTAAACTTGTGCTTGATACTATTAAAAAAGCGATGAAAAAAGAAAATGTCACTGCAGAGTTGAAGCTCCACAGTGACCAAGGATTTCAGTACACATCACAAGCATACTTTAATCTAACACAATCATACGGCATAATGCCGTCAATGTCAAGGCGTGGTAACCCATATGACAACGCTTTAGCCGAAAATTTCTTTTCAATTCTCAAAACGGAATGTATCCACAGAATTAAACTTTCCGGATATGATGAGGCGCGCCTCATCATATCCGAATACATCAACTTCTACAACAATTACCGTATTCAAACTAATAATAAAACAACTGTGCTCTAAGCATAATTTCTATTTCTTCAATAACCGAAAACAATAACTGCCTTAACTTCCTGTCAAATTCATATGTTCGATACATATTGTTAAAAGTAGTACCTTCGACATATGTTTCATCAACATCTTTATATGGTAAAAAAATATGCAGTTAATCTATAATAGTTAATTTGTTTTAATACTTCTTTTGCCCATATATTATCGCCAATAATACAACCACGCTTTTCAATTTTATTGAGTTGCTCTTCAAAAGATGTTGGCTGTTTAACATCCCTTATTTCTTTATTTTCATCACACATATTAAAATATTACCCAAATAAAAAATCTCCCACTGGGACACATGCAAAGCAGAGGTGCGGGGAGTCTCATCACTACTGGTATATCATAAAATTGCAAAAATGCGACAAAAATTTAAAAATAATAAAATCCTCACAATAGCAAATTTAAAAATTTCAGAAATACTTTTACTTAATCTTATATTTCACTCTATTCCCATAGCTTTGAGATAAGAGCAGTCCGAGTTTTTCGAATTTAAGCACAAAGGCACGGATAGTTGCATAGGCGGCATTACCGAAATCCTTTTCAAGTTGTTTTGTTGAGAAGGATGAAGTGCCGTAATTTGTGACAACAAACTGCCAAAGCTGTTCTTCTTTTACGGTCACTTCTCCTTTTTCAAGTGCTTGTTTGAACAAGTCGAACACGTCAACAGAAATCTCCTGCTTTTCAAACTTGCCATAAACATTTTCGGCAAAGTAGATTATGAACGGAGTTACATCAATCACACCGCTCAGCTTTTGATTTTCTTCAATCAAAGTGTATGCCTCGTAGTACTTTTTAACCGACTTCACAATATAGCTTGAAAACGGGATAAACAGCGTATTATCAAAGCCCTGCTGCACCAAATACCAAAGGTGAACAAGACGAGCCATACGACCGTTTCCGTCGAAATACGGGTGCAAATATGCAATATAAAAATGAATAATTGCAGCCTTTACAAGCTCATTCATACCGTCGTTTTCATTGATAAATTCGACCAAATTTGCCATAGCATTCGGCAAATCGTTATGGTTAATTCCGGTGTGCGCAACCTCACCTGCAAGGTCTTGAATCTGCACCGAATCGTGACGATATTTATTACCTGCAAGCAGTTTATTTTCATCATCAAGAAAGTTGCCGACAGCCATCATATACAGATTATAAATGTTTTCTTCGGTAATTTTGTTATTCTTATCGGCGATAAAGTCAAAGCCTTTTTTCATACCGAAAATGCGATTTTCCGCATCATCTTTCGGTGCGTAACCCTTAAGAATATTGCGAACGCTATCCCTGCTGTAGTCAATGCTCTCGATTTTTGCAGTCGAAATAATCTCCTCTTCAACAGCCTTTTCGCCGTAAGCCTTACTCTGATTCATCATCAAAAGCTTGTAGCTGTCCATATTTATGTCTGCCTTGCTGACGATGTAAACAAGATTTTCTCCGTCAAAATCATAAATCGGCAACGACTTGTAATAAAATTCTTTCAGCGTTGAGATGAAATCAGCCATATCATCGGGATATTTGTACCTCATTTTTTTCATATTGCAAAAATATTTATCGCTAAACATATTGTGAATTTTTTGAATGTCCATAGTATCATTCCTTTGATGTTATTTAGTATCATTATGTATCAGTTTAGCAAAAAATATTATGAATGTCAATTAAAAATGCTGTGATGTTTTCTTCTTTTTATGTTATGATATATATAATGATACCACAAGGAGATATAAATATGAACTCTATTATAGATTCTTCTGATTATAATTCTTTCCCCAAAGAATTTATAAAAACCGTCATTGATAAAATTAATAATATGCCACCTGTTGAACGACAAAAATTAGTTATTTCAAATGACATCAATATCATAAAGAAATATTTCGATATAAACGGCAATAATTACTATTGGTATCAAAACACTTTAATACCATTAATGAATAAATACAATTTTATATGTTTCCACTCAACAAAAGTATATGATAAAAACTTAATATTAGATAATGGCCTTAAAATTAATGAATGGAACACATATTCAAAAACTATGTCAGATATCTTTTTTAAAGTAGGGATTTATGGAGAAACACAAAGGAAAGCTTTGGAATATATAAAAAAAGAATATGACAGAAAAATAAGAAATCCCGAAATATGCTTTTTCTCAGGCTTAAATTTAATAAGTAATGATTATACTGCCGGTTATGAAAAATGGTGTGAATCAATGGGTGGAGAATTGGCAAGTTGGGCGCTTGAAGAAAAAATGCCTGATGTATACAAATTACTTAAAAGCAATGGAGAAGCATATTATGTCAAATTTAAACTAAAGTTTGATAAATTCTGTATATATTGCAAAGACTCAATATTAAAAGAATTATTGGTTAAAGTAATCAGCAAAGAATTTTGGAACAAAGAATATGAAGTACGCTTTGATGGAAAAACATTATATGATGTCCCTAAAGAAAATATACTGCAATTGATTACTTGCAATTATAAATTCTAATAATATCAATCAATGAAAATTCAAATTATCAATAAGGAGGGTTGCGACACCCTCCTTTACCTTTTGACACTTTTAAAAGCGTTATTTTCCGCCATCAAATTTGATTATAGTTTTTATTATAATTTCAGCAAATTATGTAGGACGAAAGCGATGATATAATCGTCAAAAACCTAACAACCAAGGCGGATTCCGAGTTTGAAGAGAGATGAGAGGAAATGTTCTGACGCTTTCAATGTTGTTAAGAAGGGGGCACCTCATCATATCTGAATACATCAACTTCTACAACAATTACCGTATTCAAACAAAAACAAAACTGACTCCGCTTGAAAAACGAAATCAGTTTGTTGCTTAAAATTTAATTTTCTACTTCAAGTAGGCTCTTTTTGTACTGTCTGCACAATCCGGGGGCAGTTCAATCCTGTACTTGCTTTTATTATTTGCTTTATTTTATTGAGATTACTGCTTGGTAGGCAGATTCGGTAGCATTAGCTATTCTGCCGACCTTTTCGCTGTCGCCGATATTGATTACACGATAGCTGTTAGAATCTTTGATTTCATCAAAAAGCTGTGTATCCGGACGGCAACCCAGCGAGAGCACAACATAGTCGGAATCCACAGTGACAGTCTCACCTGTTCGTAAATTCTCGAGAGACACCTTTCCGTCACTGAAGCCTAAATACTTATGAGACGGCATAAATTTTGTTCCTGCCGCTCTCAAAACCGGCATAGCGTCGTCAACCTGCTGGAACCAAGCACCCGGAGCAATTTGGTCAGCCATTTCTACCACAGTGACCTTATTGTCCATAGAGCACAGCAGCTCACTCGTTTCAAGACCGGTCATACCTGAGCCGATAACCGTGACTTCCTTATTGTTCAGCTTTATATCGCCGTCCAAAATATCAGTTACAGTGCACACATTTTTGCCTGCAAAAGCCTTTGGGAATATTGCATTTGCACCGGTAGCATTGAGTACATATTCAGGTGACATACTGTCAATAAGCTCTTTTGTGGCAGTGGTAGAATATTGTATCTTTGCGCCCGCTTTTTCGGCATTTGTAACAAGGTCGGCTACACACCAAGCGATTTTTTCTTTATGCGGGGGTTTGTCAGCCAAATTGATTTGACCGCCTGCTTTGTCATTTTTTTCTAAAACAGTAACATTGAATCCTCTTTTTGCCAGGAGTTCTGCAGCAGTAAGACCTGCTACACCTGCACCGACTACTACTGCCTTTCTTCCCTTTCCGTTTCGGTTAAGTACCTGAGACTCTCTGCCGACAAAAGGATTAACCGAGCAATGTCCGTGGGTATATTCGTATGCTCCGTGCATCATACTCTCAAAACAGTAGAGGCAACAGATACATCTCTTGATTGTATCTTCCTTTCCGCACTGCACCTTTTCTGCCCAATGCGGGTCTGCAATAAGCGGTCTGCCGAGAGACACGAAATCCTGAATACCATCCTCAAGCTGTTTTTCTGCCTGCTGAGGAGAGCGGATAAGATTTGCGGCAATAACGGGAATATCGACTACCTTTTTTACTTCTTCTGCCAAATATTTTCGCCAGCCGGGAGTAAATGTGGTAGGCTCAAGCCAATAGTTAAATGTATCATAAGCGGCAGAAGAAACATCTATGGCATCTATACCGAAATCAGACAGAGCCTTTGCCATTTTCAGTCCCTCTGTCAAATCGTAGCCCTTACCTTTTTCGCCTATTTTTTCGTACATTTCATCTACAGACAAACGAACGACAATGGGAAAATCTTTTCCGCACTTGGCACGAATACCGTCGATAATTTCCATAAGAAAGCGCATACGATTTTCCAATGAGCCACCATACTCATCGTTGCGGTGATTGGTATTAGGCGACAAAAATTGTTGAATCAGATAGCCGTGAGCTGCGTGAAGCTCTACTCCGTCACAGCCTGCCTTTTTTACTCTTACAGCGGCATCTACAAACTGCGAAACCAATTTTCTGATTCCGGTCTTGGTGAGGCCTCTGTTTACGCTCTCACTCATCTTTGACTTTTCACATTTGCTGGGGGCTACGGTACGAGGTACAATATCCTTGTCCTGTAATTTTTTGCCCGGTGGGATAACTGCACCTGTCAACAGCTTTGCGTAAGCCGGTCCCATAAGTTTGTCACAAAAAACGGACAGTGGAACGGTGCCCATCATCAGACCGAGATTTTGTCTGCCGGGATGATGCAATTCTACCATAATCTTAGTGCCGTAGGAATGTACACGCTCTGCCATATTGCTGAGTGCAGGGATTTGGTAATCATGGCTGAGTCCCATTTGGCCAAAAGATGATGCGCCGGTAATATCATTCACACGGGTAATCTCTGTAAAAATAAGACCGACTCCGCCCTTTGCACGCTCCACATAATAGTCAGCCATAACATCAGTTACTCTGCCGTCAAACTGACCGAAGCCCATACACATTGGTGCCATACAAATTCTGTTTTTTACTTTCACATTACCTATATTCATAGGTGAAAACAACATATCGTATCCCATAAAACCTCCGAAGTTAAAGTTTCGTAGTCATAAAAAGGATTGCAAACGCAATCCTTTTTTGTTATATTACTGCTTTTTGTTCTTTTCCTTTTCGTCATCTTCATCCGAATAATTTTTGGAACGAAGCAAATCCTTTTCTCTCATTTCTTTTTCTAATGCTTCTTTTTTGTCCTGGCGCTTGTTCCAATTTCTAAACCATAGGTAGATTCCGGAAACAATAATCAGAGCTAAGATAATCCATCTCACTACATTGAGGACCGATACCATCTTGTTGAGTCTTTGTTTTGCGGCAAGGATAAAGCCTATCTCAACATAGTTTTCCTCTGTAGGTGTCTTATAGTGTCCCTGGACCAAATCGACTCTCTTTTTCTTGCCGTTGCTGTCCTTTTGGTAATAATAAACGGTAAAGGCATCGAGAGGCTGATCCTTCTTTTCATCGTATTTCTTATTCTTTTCGATATAAAATGTAACTTTGTTACCGTTATCATAGATGCTGACTTCCTTAGGCATAAGTGCTACGAGCACACTGTTGAGCAAATCGCTTTCTTTGTTGTCGGTACGCTGTGCGTACAAATTAACACCGGTGATAACAATAATCAATGCGAGCATGATGGAGGCAAATATTATCCATCCCTTAGCTGCTTTTGATAAAGGCTTTTTTTCTTTTTTTACTTTTACAGTAGTAGTTTTATTTTCCTCTGACATTTTTTTACTCCGAATAAATTATTTTTTCTTTGTTTCTCTCTTAGCAAGCTTTTCTTTGGCGAGCTTAACTTTTTCTGCCTGCTCTGCGGCGGCTCTCTTTTCGTTCTCAATACGAGCAAGTTCTCTCTCTCGCTCTTTTTGAGCTTCTTTTTCGTCCTTGATTGCTTTGCGCTGCAAGCGTTCTTCCTCTAACTGCTCATCTGTCTTTGCAGGTGCTTTCGCAACAAGAATGTTAATTACCGTAGCTGCAACAAGAAGTGCAAGAGCAACATAAAAGCCCCATGCGACTCCTCCGCTGATGTTGTAAAGCGGTACTGTACCGAAATTAACGGCAGTCTCTGCAGAAGCAGCATTTACGCCCAAGGTAACAAGAACCGAGCTGACAATGGCACTGATGACGCTGAGAACATCCATAACGACCATCGCTTTAGTATTAGGCTTTTTTGTCTTAAACAAAATCATAAAGAATGCAACAATAATAAATACCGCACTGAGAAGCATAAATACCAATGCAAGCATCGTGTAGAACAATGTGCCGGCATAGTTCTCATAACCCATATTAGCAAAGTAGACGCCTGAGTTTGCAAAAAAATCTTTGAACAAATCAATAAGCGAAGTGTCACAAGTCATACCGAACAAATCGAGACCTACACTGCCGGCGTCACTCTTGAGAGTAGCCCACGGAAGAAGAAATCCCACAGCCGGGAGAAATGAAAGAATAATTCTGACTATTCTCAGCTTTGTACCCCAAATAGAGTAAGCAAATCTGTTGCCGAATCGGTAGAAGGACTGGAACTTTTTTTCTGCGTTGGCGTTATCCTCCTCAAGCCGCTTTTCCCAATTAAAGTTAGGTATGCTGACACCGCACTGGGAGCACTCAGCTTTTACATTATAAAAATGCAGCTTTTTGCCGCAATTTGGACATACACTTGCCATATGGTATACCTCTTTATACAATTACTCCTATTCATTCTATCTTTTTTTCGACCATATGTCAACCATAATATAGGTATCTCTAAAAAAAATATTTAAGATAAAAAAATGTGTTGATTTACAAAAAGCAATATGCTATCATAGTAACGATACTTATATAAAAGAAAGCACATGTACAGGTGCGTACAGGTGCAAGAAATGAGGGAATACATTGGCTGAATCCGTAGTAACCGATGAAATAACCGCCGAGGAGCAGGCAGAGCTCGACAAGCTCGCCTACACACGAAAAAGATATCTGTCACCAAAAGAAATTGCGGCATATGTACTTGTAAACTTCGGACAAAAGAATTTGTCTCAGTTTGTCGATGCTTTTAAAGAGTTTTTCATGATTCAGTTTCTAAAGCTGAACACGACCGCTTATGCTAACATAAACTTCTTTGCATCAATATACGATGCAGTCGATGATACTCTGTCGGGATTGATTATTGACCGTACAAGAACCCGTTGGGGAAGAATAAGACCGTTCTTTATTATTCCTCTGCCGTTATGGTTAATCGGCGGTCATATGATGTTCAGCGCGCCGGACCTTAATTCATCGCAAAAAGTTGTTTGGGCTGCGGTTGCAATAGTTATTTACGGACTCGGTATGAGCTATTTCGGTGCTTGGAATCTGATGATATATAACATCACACCAAACACAGATGAAAGAAATAAGCTCATCACAATTACAAAGTTCTTTGAGCTGTTTGGTACTTGGCTGCCGTCACTTGTTCCCGTACTCGTAACACTGTTACCAAAAATCAACAGTCATATCACAATGAGAAGCGTGTACAGTGGATTCGCTCACTTTATGCTCATTCTCGCAGCATTCTTTGCGGTATTTGGTTTCTTCAATATGCGTGAGCGTGTACCGCTTATGTCAAGAGAAGAAATGAATGAAACTTCTGTACTTGAATCAATCAAGCAAATATTTACCAACCGTCCTCTCTTTACAATCATTATGGGTGATTTCTTCAACTCATTCAAATCTGTAGGCGGTTCGTCTGAGTCATACTTTTGGCTTAACAACACAGGTTCTCTTATGAACCAAACAATCTGCGGACTTTTCACCGGTATTCCAAACTATCTTATGGTACCTCTCGCCGCTAAGATGGTAAAGAAGTTCGGTACAAGAACGACCGCTATTATCGCCGGCGTATTCGGCGGCGTAGCATACACCACATTGTTCCTCATCGGCTACCACCCATTCGGTCAAACCTTTGAGGACCACAAAATTGCTAACCTTGTATTCGTAATTTTCGGACTCACGATATGCGGTCTGCCTAACAAAATAATTCAGGTAGTAGGTCCTATGCTCTGTGCAGAAACATTCGACTGGATGGAGTGGAAGCACGGTATGCGTAACGAGGCTCTCGTAACCACAGTTCAAGGCTATTTCACAAAGCTGGCTACATCACTGACAGGTTGGCTGTCAGGTATGGTGCTGACATGGATTAACTATGTACCTTTGACCGACTCATTAGGCAACGCTATTCCGCAGACTGATCCTAAGATGCTCCAGGGTATCTGGACTGTATTCTGTATCCTCCCTGCTATTGCAAGAGGTATGTACGGATTGTCCTTTATTCTCTATCCTATCCACGGCAAGATGCTCGACCAAATGACTGTAGAGCTTGCAGACATTCGTGCAGACAGACTCGCCGAACAAGAAAAGCTCAACGCTATCCAGGCTGCAAAAGGTGCTAACGGTGCCGACGCAGAATAATAAACAGAAATAGGCATAACTTCCCTGTCGCATTGCGGCGGGGATTTTTTCTTGATTTTCGGTTTCACTTGGTGTACAATGCTGCTGACAAAAGAACGGAGTAACATATAACTATGGCAAAAACAACTGATTTAACAAAAGGAAACATAAACAAGTTACTGCTGGGATTTGCTTTTCCTACTTTAATCAGCAATCTGTTTCAACAATTTTATAATTTGGCGGACACAGCTATAGCCGGTCACATTTTAGGCGACAACGCACTGGTGGCAATAGGTGCCACATCATCACTTTTCAGTCTGATAATGACTTTTGCCAACGGACTTTCGGGCGGTTTTGGCATAATCATAGCGAGAGAATTCGGAGCTAAAAATGAAAGCAAGGTAAAGAGAGCGGTTGCACACTCGCTGAGCATCAATATTATCATTGGTGCAGTAATATGCCTATTAAGCCTTGTTGTAACTAAGCCGATACTGACTGCTATGAATACGCCAGCGGCACAATTCGGTGATGCATACAGATATATAATAGTAATTTTATGCACTGTCGCAGTACCCATAATTTATAATCTCGAGGCAACGATTCTGCGGTCTGTAGGCGACAGCAAAACGCCGCTGTATTTTCTTATATTCGCAAGTATAATGAACATAATACTCGACTGGGTATTTATGAAAAATTTGGATATGGGAGTAACAGGAGCAGCTGTAGCCACTGTAGTGAGTCAACTGACTGCCTCACTGCTCTGTCTGATAGTAATAAAAAAAAACTTCCCTGTTTTGCATATAAAAAAATCTGATTTTGCGAGAGACAAAAAGCTGACGAGTGATATGCTGTCGGCAGGAATGACAATGGCTACGATGAACTCCATATTTTCCATAGGCTCAATAATAATGCAGGGCGCAATCAACGCATTGGGCGAAACAATAATTGCCGCACACTTGGCCTCGAGAAAGCTGGCAGAAATGTTTATGCAACCATTAGTAACGGTAGGTCTCGCTTGCTCCACCTTTGTATCGCAAAATTTCGGTGCAAAAAAATACGACAGAATATCAAAAGCAATAAGATACAGTTTGATATACTGTGCCGTATGGTCGGTTATATCATTCTTTATACTATGGTTCTTAGGTGCAAAAGCAACTGTGCTGATTACAGGCACCGGCAATGCAGAAGTAGTGCGAAACACTGCAATGTATCTGAGAATAAATGCACCGTTCTACTTTGTGTTGGGCATACTTTTTGTACTTAGATTTTCTATTCAATCCATAAACAGAAAGATACCTCCGCTTATTTCCAGTGCTATGGAGTTGGGAACAAAAATAGCGGCGGCATTCATATTTATACCAATGTGGAAATACACAGGCGCCTGCATAGCAGAGCCTCTGTCCTGGTGTTTGGGAGCGATATATCTGTCTGTGGTATTTGCCTCGGATATGAAAAAGATAAATCAAAAATCAAAAGCATAGTAAAACCCCTATTGACAGCAATACGCTCAATAGGGGTATATTTGTGGTCTCAAGAATTTTTCCAATCGGTAATTGCAGCAGTCATACGACGGTCAATATCAAAATGATTATGCTCCATTTTGTGCCGCCTAAAACATTCAGAATAAAATCTTTTAAGTATAACCAAGTACAGTTAGCCAATGCTTAACTTTATTACTGTTATAGTATTATTCCTTAATAATGTCAACGAAAAAACAAACCTATTCCGTTGCGTAGCGAAATAGGTTTGGATAAAACTATATTTACTTTGAAACAGTTATGTTCACGGTATATCTGCCGTAAACCCACATATCATCGCCGTTTACAGAGGCATCAATTTCGTAGGTGCCGGATTCTGTAATTTTGGACAAATCACATTTCAGCGACACTGCCGAAGAATCTACACTGGCACCCTTTTCGGATATGACAGTGAGTTTTGAGGAATTGATAGAATTGACTGTATATTTCAAATTCTTATCGGGAGAAACCAGCTCTACATCCTCTTTCTTTATACCGACACTTTGCTTTTCATAAGTAGCGGGAACAGTAACAGTGACCTTAATCTTAGTGACGGAATCATCTAACAAAGTAATTCCCGAGAGCTGAGTAATATCGAACTCAAACTCATTCTTTCCAACATTAAGTCGGCTGAAATTAACCGTACCTATCACAGCCTTTGATATATCGGCAGAATCAAGAACACCTGCGTTGATCTTGTCTGTAGAATACGAAACGCTGATAGCGTTGTTAGGCAGACGCTTAGGCACATCCTCAAAATCTACCGTTACGGGAAGTGAGGTCTGTTTAAGCACCGGCAAAGATACAGAGACGGTACTTATGGTACTTTCCGGATCACTCTTAGGCGAGATTGTAAGGTACGAGGTCTCCACTCCGGAGCCTTTAAATTCAATACTGCAATCCTCTGTGTACAATTCCTTTAGGTCGGTCTTGTCTCCGAAATCCACATCGAGATATGCTGAGTCGATTTTGTCCACATATGTTTTCGGTCCGGAAACAATAATTTTATCCTCAGACAGCACCGGTGTTCCGAACAAATATCCGTCTGCTACCTTAGATTCGTCATAATTCAAATCCAAATCAAAGGTCTTTGTTGAATTAACATCAAAATAGCACTGAACACTGGTAGGATAAAAAGAATTAACCTTGAAATCAAGTGACTTAGACTTATCCGTAACCAAAATAGGAATGGACTGCTCTCCGGTCCTATTCACATTGGAGGTATCGAATTTGACAGACAAGTCATCATCCGTAACCTGACCGATAACATACTTTGCACCTGTTATGGTGACTGAAAGTTCAACAGTATTCTGCAAGGTGTAATACTGCATATCAAGCTGTTTTGAAACCTCATCGCCCAATTTGATAGGGACTTGAACCTTGACGGTTTTCGACTCATTAGTACCTATGGAAAGTGAGGTCATAATCCACACAAGAACAGCCAGCAATACGCAAAAGAATATCAAATACTTGTCATTATAAATAATGTCCTTAAAAGAAAATTTCTTTTTTTCTTTAGCGGTAGTTTTTGTATTATTATCCATTATTTTTTTATCCTCCTAACCAATTTAGAAATAATCTTGTCATCGGAGGTTCCGCCGTTGGGAAGAAAGTTATTGACAAGCACATCACGCATAACACCGGAGGAAATACCTTTTCGGAGGTTGCCGTTTTGGGCTACGCTGATTTCGCCGGTTTCTTCGCTGACAACAAATATAATTGCGTCGCTCTGCTCTGACAATCCGATGGCTGCACGGTGACGGGTACCGAGAGATGAAGAAATATCAATATCCTTAGTCAGAGGGAGAATACAACCGGCTGCATACACGCTGATGCCTCTAATCACCATAGCACCGTCATGGAGCGGTGACTTGGGGTAAAAAATATTTTCGATAAGCTCTCTCGATGCAATAGCATCAATTTCTGTTCCGCTCTTGATTATGTCTCCGAGCATCGTATCATTTTCAAAAACAATGAGAGCACCGATTTTGTTATCGGACATATCGGCACAAGCCTTGCAGGTAGCGTCGATAGTCTTTTTCATTTCCGACACATCAAGCGCAACGCCGGAATTGAGAATATTCTTAAAGCTGTCACGAGCAGCACCTTTACCCATTTGCTCCAAAATATTACGAATTTCGGGACCGAACAAAATGACTACGATAATGAGTATATTGGAAAACACTGCTTTGAGTACATAACTGGAGGCATCCATCCGCAAAAAGCTGACCACAGCATAAAGAACGGCAAGGAACAACAAGCCCTTTATGAGTTGAATAGCTCTCGTTTCACGAACGATACGAATAATTAAAAACAAAACAATAGCAACAAACGCTATATCGACTGCGTCAATAACGCCGAATGTGCCGAACAAGCCCTTTACCTGATTAAAAAAATCAACCACAGACCTGCCGAGATTTTTAAAATATCTAAATTTGAACGCAAGTTCATATATATCCAACATCTGTATCTTCCTTACAAACATATATTTTAGCAGTATTTATTTTATCATATCCGTGGTAATAAATAAAGTCAATTTCACAAGTTTTTTACAACATTAACAAATTTATAACATTCTGCTTCTGTATTAAAATATCCGAGCGACACACGAACTGTTCCCGAATCGATAGTACCAAAGTGTGTATGAGCGAGGGGTGTACAGTGGTAGCCGCCTCGTACACATATACCCCTTGAGGCTAAATCAGCTGCGACCTGCTCACTGCTTTTGCCTGCGATATTAAAAGAAATTATAGGCATATCAACGCTCAATCTCGGCGACAAGGTATAAAGAACGGCACTCGGATTATTATTTAGGGCGTCATAGATATAGGAGGCTATCATCATTTCGTGACGGTATATTTTATCTCTGCCCACTCTGTTGATAAAATCGATACCTGAGCCGATAGAAATAATGCCCGAATTATTGAGCGTACCCGCCTCTAATCTATCCGGCAAAAACTCGGGCTGTTTGAGTGAAAGCGAAGCGCTGCCTGTTCCGCCCTCCTCAAAGCTCTTAATATCCAAACCTTTTCTTACTGCCAAAAATCCCGTACCCATTGCGCCGAACAAGCATTTATGCCCCGGGGCACATAAAACATCAATATTATCACGCTCGGCATTTATGTCCGCCGCACCTACGCCTTGTGCACCGTCCACTATAAATCTTATACCCTTCTCCCTGCATAATTTGCCGATTTTTGAAATAGGGAATCCAACGCCGAAGGCATTGCTGGAGTGCATACAAACAACGAGCGTAGTATTAGATTTAATTTTGTCGGCAAAATTCCGAACTGTTTCGCTGTCATCATAGGAAAAATTCGCAACATCATATTGGGCGTATCCGTCGTCGGTCAGCTTTTGGACCACACGGCTGACGCTGTTATGCTCAAGAGAGGAAATAACTATATGGTCTCCTCTGTTGACACTGCCCTTTATTGCAATATTTAGAGCCTCGGTACAATTTTTTGTGAACACTACATTTTCCGGTGGAAAAGAAAACATTGAGCCTATTTTCTCTCTGACCTCAAATATTCTTTCTGCCGCCGCCAAGCTCTGTGCATAACCTCCCCTGCCACTGTTAAACGACAGGTTTTGCATAGCAATATAAGTTTTTGTCAAAACCTCTTTTGGCTTTGGATATGTTGTGGCTGAATTGTCAAAATATATCATTTTGTTTCAACCCCGATTATATCTATACCATTGCTTTTCAATGCGTAAACCGGCTCGTCATCGTCAGCCTTGACATTTATTACATAGCCGCAGCCTTCGCCGGGTGCAGGATTTTGGAGCCGGCTCATTGTCGCCTTGTAACCCAATGAGTGAAGAATTCTCAGCCCTCTCTGCGCATTGGTAACAGACCCGACCTTTATAACAAAGTACATAAAATCACCTCATTTCTGATTATTACATTCTATGAAATAATGTGATTATGTTTATTAACCGAAAAGTCACCCTTGTTCAGAACAAGGATGGCTTCTTGTTATACTTAATTTACTTTTCAATAAGTTTTTCGAGGTCTCTTTTTAAGGCTTTGACAGACTGATAGCGATTTTCACGTTCTATCTCAATACACTTTAGTATGATTTTTTCTAAATCCGGGGAAATATTTTTTCTATACTTGCGTACAGATTTAATTTCGAGAGAAGGTATCGCAGGATTTATGCCAGTAGTAAGATGGAACATAGTCATACCGAGTCCGTATATATCTGTGCGGGCATCAGTCTGTCCCCTGCCGCCATACTGCTCCGGTGCGGCATAGCCCTTTGTACCAAGATTGACTGTATCTTCTGTACAGCTCTCATCATAAATTTTGAGTGTACCGAAATCAATAAGTTTAATATTTCCGTTAGGCTGTAAGATAATGTTTGCAGGCTTCATATCACGAAAAATTCGGGGAGGCCTCATAGTATGAAGATAATTCAAAACCTCGCAAAGCTGAATAGACCAATCAATAATAATCGTTTCGTCAATAGGATTTTCGGACTCTTTTATTACTTCGCTAAGAGTATTACCTTCTATATATTCCATAACAACGCAAAGCTTACGCTCGTCATCATATATATCGTACAGCTGAGGAATTGATATGTGAGCGAGCATTTTAAGCTTGTTAGCCTCATCCAAGGTTTCATCAGCAACTACGCAGTCAAAATATGTATTTTTGTCGATAATTTTTACTGCGCAAACTCTGTTGAGCTTTATATCCTGCCCGAGATAGACAGTGGATGACGCACCCTTTCCAACCTGCCTAAGCAGCTTATATCTGTTGTCGATAAGTTCTGCAAAGTCGGATTTGTTATCGTCATTCGGTACCACAGGAGCAGGCTCAATTATTTCTTCGCTGTCGACCGCAGCAATAACTTTTGCACCGCAATGCATACAGTATTTGTTATTGTGGTAAATTTTGTTACCGCATTTACGGCAAAATCCAATTTCGTGCTCTGTATTATCTTTCTGCTGAGATTCAATATTAGGTTTGTCTGTCATTAGCTCGGCAAAGGTTTCTCCAAACACGTTGAAATTGTCTTTTTTATCGTCTTTTATCGCAAAAATGATATTATCAAACGAGTCAAAATACTTCTCGGTAATCACCTTGCGGAAAGCTTTTGAAACAAGGTGCGGCGAATTTTTGAACACGCCACAGCCCCAAGCACCGAGAACAATATTAACTGCACCATTTGCACAAGCAGTATCAAGAATCAAATCTATGCGGTCGCAATAAATATCGAACAATTCATTTTCATCCGCTTGCTTAACCTTCCTAAGATTAGGTGCGGCACTGCTTATAATATCCACCGCAATCCACTGCTCCTCCGGCAGAAGTTCAGGTATAGGTTTATCATCCTTAAACACAACCACAGAGGGTGAATAAATCACCTTACCACAGCTCATATTATCACCGGACTTTCGATTAGGAACATAATACTCATCCAACAAACTTTTTTGATTCAAGCATAAGAGCAAATTACTGCTGCGGCAAAGACATTCCTCCTGTGCCATAGCACCGACAATAACTCCGCCACCGGGATTGACAGCTGAAGCAAAATTAAGCACGGCAGTTTTTGACCCCTTTGTACAATACCTGCGTGCAACATTAAAGCTTGTATCTTTAACAACAGTAATCGAGGCTTTTTTATCCTCGACAGCCTGCTGATTATTTACTTTTTCAGAAATTATTTTTGTATTTTTTATAGATGTCTCAGTAAGTTTTAATAGCTTTTTACTGCTATTTATGTAGGATATGGTGTCTTGAAACGACTCTATGAGTTCTTCTTTATTAGGCACTTTTTCACTTCCTATCTAATATTTTGAAAAACAATCCCGATAACACATCCGCATTATCGGGGTATAGAACTTACGCTCTGAACTGATTAGAGATATATTGAGATACTATACCCTACTTTAAATAAGGTTGTTTATTGTGTCGTACAAATATCCAATCGAAGTATCTACTATTTCATATATTTCTTTTGATTCAAGGGTAGCAAAATAATTCAAGCATAAGTCTCCAGACCTTTGAATATAATCAACAAGAGCTCGAGATGGTTTGTTTTCCGACATAAAATAAAGGCAATACATCTGAAAATAAAGTGCAATATAAAATCTAAGTCCTTGTACATTAGCGTCGTATTCAAGTATATATTGACATATATTTGCTGTCACTTCGAAATTCTTGTTTTCAAAATTTATTAACATCAATGCAAATATGCCATCAATATCGCCATAGTCTACAACTAACTTTTTGATAATTGCAGATAAAGATTTTGTACCTGCATCCATGTTAGAGGACATATTGTATTTTATTTTCAATGAGTAATTAGGTATTATTTTTTCATAGATTTTATTATTATCTATTTCATTTATTACCATTTCACTATTTTCGGTACGCTGTAAAACTTTAATATTATCCATAAGAAACAGAGGGCTTTTTTTGAAATTTTCTGGAATCATATTTAAAAATGATTTTGCTTCTAAGTCTCTATTCCTCAATAGCAGACATTCTATTTGATAATGATAGCCTATGTAATTATTCGGAAAATCTAGCATTAACCTTTTAGAAAGTTTGTCAGCTTTTAAAAACATATTGTGTTCTAAATAGAAAGTAATTAGAGAATCATAACATACGAAAGATTCATCTTTATCAGCCAATGCAATTGCTTTATTAAAATGCATTTCAGATTCTCTACTTTTTTCTAAGTTGCTTTCAATGACGGCCATCTTATAAAATAGATTTGCATTTTCATAACCTAACGTCTCAGATTTCATAAAATAATCATAAGCTAAGTTTTCTTCATCAATACTTAAAGCAACAATTCCCAACAAATATGGTATTTTACTGTTATTAGGATTTTCATATGCTAAATCCTTCAAGATTTTAAGTGCCTTAACATATTCTTCGTCATTGATAAGTTGTTTTGCATATTCTAATTTATTTTCCATAATACACTCCCCAAGTTGATATCTAAAACCAGCTTGCAATTTCTTTCCTAATTTTTGTGATTTTTTCTAAATCTTTAATTGGTTTCAAAACTTTTTCTGAAATGTTTTTCCCAGTTTCATCAATGATACTGTAAATTCCATCAGATGTATTTTCTAAAACTCCACTAACATAATCGTAGGTATTCTTTAAATTTTTAACAATTTTTATCTTGTTATACCTGTACATTTCCCTATAAATTCTTTGGTATTTTCTCCACTCTCCACTACTTTGTACTGATTTGGCCATTTCTGATTTTTTCAATGGACTATAGCCTGTTGTAAAACCAAATTTAAAATCAACAAGTTTATTAGGATTTTTAATAAAATCTTTCACATCAGTAACAAGACTATATCCATCTGCAAATCTATCAACCTTATCAATTAATTTTGATCCTGCTTCCCATCCAAAAACATACTTAAATAAATCCGATTGATTTTTAACTTTAGAATAATTTTCGGGATCACTTAACAACGATTCTTTAGTATCAGCATCATTTCCTAGTAATGTGGCAGCTGAAAACATGCCGGCAATACCACTACCCATTTTGAAAAAATCATTAAGTAAATTCCAAACATCGCACCCAATTCCTATATACTGATGTGTAGCTAAATTTTTTGTCATGTTTATTGGCATTAATAATACATCTGTAACAACACCAACTAAACCTCCAACCATGTGTTTTGCACCTTCCGCTGTAGCCATTTTTGCCGCATAATCCAATTCTGCTTTGTATTTTTTATCAATTATAGAGTCTGCACTTTTAAGTTCCTCATTAATATTCATGACTGCTGACTTGATACTTGAAGCAGAAGCAATATCAAAATTAGGTTTTATTAATGAAGTTAAAATTGTAATCTTTTGATTATATTTTTTTTGTCTCTCGGTTAAATATTTAAAATTTGACTTATATTTACTATCAATTGAATATACTTCTTTAAATATATCTTTCAGTTCTTTGCGAGTCATATTTGTCATATCGAGAACCTTTTTTTGATAACTTTTCACATTAGACATGTCATCATCTAATGACAGAATTTGGGTCCATTTTCCAATATGTAGAAATACGTCACCGATTTTATCAGTCAGTACATTCCATTTTTCATTATCAACCTCATTTATTTGTTTCAATAATCTTGTTTTTGTTTCATCTGTGAAATCTCTTATCATACTAAAAATCCTCTCAATAAGTTACTGTTGATAGACTTGATTAATTAATTTGTTATTAATAAACTTTTCTATTACCAAGCATTACCGCCACCACTATTTTTACTACCAGAGGATTCTAAAGAACCATCGGTACCCGAAACATTGCTTGTTATAGCGTTTGCTGAATTCTTATCCGACACAGTGACAGTATCACTTTCTCCACCTAAAAACGAAATTGTCTTATTACACAATTCACTTAAGCAATTCCAACAATTTTTGAATTCTTTGCTAATTTTATTCAATTCGTCATGAGTCATGCCTTTATCATTTGATTCTTTAGGAAGTTTTTTTAATGAATTTTTAACGCTTAAAACTTCTAATTTCTTTAATTTTGCTATAGCTTCATCTATAACCTCAGTATCTATAACATATTTATCTGCCAATGTAATCACCCCTCAATATAAATCCTTATCTGCTTTGTCAATTCTTGAAACAAAATTTGTGCAATATCTTGAAGCTACTTTTCCCAGGTCATAAGGATTCTTACTGTTTTTTGAAATATCTGATTCTACTTGCAGGATAAATTCTTTAAGTGCGTCAGCAGTCTTTCCCTTTATTAGTCCATTTGCACTAACATCTTCTAATATTTTCACATACTCACCAATAAAATCAGAAATCAATTCACCTTCCTGTTTTAAATAAGTAGACATTGTTTGCGTTATAAAATCATCGTTAACTATTAGGCTCATAAAATATCCCTCAACTTTTTATTTAGACTTTTTAGCTTTATTCATAACATATAAATTTTTTTGAGTTCTTGTTTTTAATATGTTTTGATTACTTCTCATAATTTTTCCTTTTAATTCAGCTATTTCTTGATAGCACTCTTGAATTTTTTTATCTATTTTTTTTAATGAAGATTTGATTGAATTATCTGCGTTTATGTAGTCTTTTCCTTTAACTACATTTGTTATTTTTGAAAAGAAGTTCATATTTAGTACAGAAAACGGGTTAATCATAATTGATGGAAGTCGAGAAACTGTTCCAATAACTGATGATACAACACCTGATAAACTGCTATCAACTCGAACAACCATAATTCTTAAATCGCTCAATTCTTTTATGTCTTGATTCAGTTCATTTATTCTACTATTATAAATAGCTATATTTTTTCTCTCGTTATTTAAAGCAGCATTATATTTTCTAAGTGTAGTGTCATTATCATATTCAATCATAAAAAGACCTCCATTATTTTCTTGTATGAGATTCTGTTATTTTAAGTTACAGGCATAAGTTACAAAAGCAACTTATGCCTTTTTCATTGTTAGCCTGAAATTGCACTTGCTCCGCGTGCATCTTCGTCTTTTTTGTTAGCAGAATAAGTAGAAATGTAAGTAGAAATGTCATTAAGAGCTTCTACTACCCTTTCAATTGCAGGCTTATGATCATCATGAAATCTTTGAACAAAAGCTCTTGCTGTATCATTTTTCCAACCAGCTTCCAGTTCGCTATTCATATTAAGCAAGCTACCAAGTAAATCTTGCAATTCCTGTGCTTTTGCCTGATATGTTGTTTTGCCTTTTTCAAGCACTTCATAATCGACATAGTTAATTGCCATAATTTTTCACCTCCTAAAAAAATTATTATTAATAACTGCACTAGCAGAAACTAATTTGAATAAATTGTTTTTATTTTTCTAAGGGTATCTCCTTCAAGCAAGAAAGCATCGGAATCACCCAAAGGCTTTTTGAATTTTCTCATAAGGGATGTAGGGCAATCAAATAATTTAACTTTAGCAATATCTTCAAATAAAAGATATTTATTATTTTCTTTAAACATCCTCATAACTTCTGGAGAATTATATTGGATATTCATGTTGTCTACATTTTCAAATATTATTAAGGATTTTAGTCCCTTATATTTTTTCATAATTTCTTTGTAAGTGTTTAATATACTACTATTTTCACTGATTACTGATATAGCATCAGTATTATTGACAATAAGAATTACTGGTTTCATTTGTTTAATTGCACTAACGCCATTAATCTCACGTTCAGCATATCTATTGGATAAATTTTCCTTATATTCTGTAAATATTTCTTCAACATCTTCAGTGTCACGTGTATAAAGAATCGTTGAACCATAAGTAGAAATACTATCATACTCGCCATTATAGTTGTCAATTATATAAGTTTCCGCTTCCGTACTTGATATGTAGTTCTTAATATAGTTTTTAAACATGCTGATACCTTTATAATTTGAACCAGAAATAGCCAAATATTCTTGTTTCATAATGTCAATATAAACAGGAGCAACATTTTCGAAATTAATTCCAACAAACATTTGATTAATACTATTTGTTGCATTGAAATGTGTTTTAGCAACATTAGCTGTAAGCAATTCGGGAATGACAGGGATAATATTAGCTTTGGAGGTTGGGAATTTTGAGTTTGCGACGGAAATGAACTGACGCATTTCCTCCACACGTTCAAATTCTTTTTCGCCTTCAAAAGCGAGATAGGTCTGGCACTCGTAGTGCTGCTTGTCCTTTTCGATAATACATCTACCGGGAACAGATGGGAGCTGCATACGACAGTAATCAAACACAGAGCTGTACTCCCCGCTGTCATTGCAGAAAAGGGCAAGTTTTGAACCGAAGTTGGACATATAACGATAGCCAATACCTTGAGTCTGCGGGTTAGCTACAATTACGCTGACGCCCACAGCGATACCCTCTCGGCAAATAGTAAGGAGAGTATCATCATCTTGGAGATACAGCTCATTAAGAGCGGTAAGGTTATCTATCATCAAAACAATTTGAGGCAAGTCGGTATTACCTGCTTCCTTATAGGACAAATAGTTGCTGACTCCTGCTGCAAGAAGCTTTTCCTTACGAGTAGCAATTTGCTCAAGAATAAGCTTAAACAGATTTTTCAGTTTTTCGTCTTCATTTGAAACTACCACGCCACCGACATGATTAAGGGATTCAAAGTTTTTAAGCACCATAGAAGCAAAATCTATGATATAGACATTTACTTCATCGGGGGTAAAGTTTTTCGCTATACCACGGAGAATGAGCTGAAGAAGATTAGTCTTTCCACTCATTGAGGAGCCGATGATAATAGTGTTCTCAGCAAAGATATTTATACCATAGACAGTTTGGAGCTGATTATCGGGGTCATCATAAATACCGACAGGCACACTCAACTCGTCAGCCACAGCTGAAGAATCGTAATTGATGACCTCGGCGAGAGGCGGAAGACAAATATCGGGTAACTTAGCTACATGATTAGCCTCGGCATAATCGTGAACATAATCAACAATAGCCTCAAGCTGAGTACGGTTACCATCACCTGATTTTTTCTTCTTTTGCTGATATACAGGAACTTTTCTGCCGGAATCGGTTAAGCTATAAATAGTAAATTCTTTTACATTACTGTTGTCAGCCTTTTCCGGAGCACCGCTGTATGCAGACTGAAAAAGTTCAAATATCTCGTTATTTCCGACCTGCAGATAAGCACGACCGGGTTCTTTGATTTCTGCAGCCAAAGGAGACTTAAGCACTTCGTTTGAGTCTGCCTGGTCTTGAACTTTAAGGCAAAGCTTAAATCGAGAGTTGGACCAAATCTGATCATCAACCTGACCGGATGGTTTTTGAGTTGCGAGGATAAGGTGAACACCCAAGCTACGACCGATACGAGCAGCTGAAATCAATTCTTTCATAAACTCGGGCTGGTCTGCTTTCAACTCGGCAAACTCATCTACAATCAAGATAAGATGTGGGAGAGGTTCTGTTACTTCTCCTGCTTTAAATTTCTTTATATACTTATCAATATGGTTTACATCTGCATCGGCAAAAAGGCGCTGCCTCTTTTTTAATTCTGCCTTAATAGACTTAAGTGAACGGTCAATCTCCTTGCCGTCGATATTTGTGATGGCTCCTACGAGATGCGGAAGATTTTTGAACTGATTAACCATACCGCCGCCTTTAAAGTCTATAATAACAAATCCGACCTCATAAGGATGGAACAACAGAGCCATGGACAAAATATATGTCTGCAAAATCTCAGATTTACCTGAACCGGTAGTACCTGCCACAAGTCCGTGTGGGCCATGCGCCTTGTCATGAAGGTCAAGGGACACAATACCACTCTTTGAAACACCTATGGGAGCAGCCATAGACTTAAACACCTGAGAGCTGTGCCAATTTGCATCAAGATTTATATCATCAACGGTAAGAATATTCAGTAATTTGAACAGTGAAATATTTTTAACGAGGGTACCCTCCAAAGATATTTCTTCTGTGTATACAGGAGCAAGCAACTTAACGATACTCTTAGCCTGATCATCTGTAACAGTTTTGTATGTAAATGAATGCGATTTATTTTTATCGGCGGTATCCACAAGCAATCCATTTTGAGCATCCTTTATGTCAACAACAAAATCACAACCCTGACCTATGTCTGCGTATGTATCGCCGAAGAATACAAATGTAACACCCAAATCCTTAGCATTATCCACAAACTTAGACACAGGATGATTTTGAAAGCTATATTCATCGTATAGAAATACGACAATATTATTGTCAAACTTTTTATTTTGCTTTCTGATAGAAAGTTCTTTGTACAGATATTCAAACAGAATATTTTTGCCCTCGTCGTCACAAACAATATTGCGTATGCCAATTGCATCATTATACACATGTGGCAACATACGGAGCCAATAGACCTTTTGTTTGTTTTTCTTTTCTGCCACAAAAAACAGCTTTACATCTGACTGGAAATGACGGGCGCACAAATCGACCATCATATTCTTCATAATCTCAAATCTATACTTTTCTTCTCCTACAATACCCACAGCGTTCGAGTTCTTAAAGTTACATACTATTGGAGCGTTGTGGACATATTTATACTCTTTGCTTATTTCTTCAGGCTTAGTTTGGAGGTCATCCTCCACCTCAAGTCGTTCTTGCTTTTTGTAATTGATTTCTTTTTTTGCCTCAATATCACCGGTGCCCAATCTGACACAAAGGAAATCCTCATCATCTTTTGTGCGTTCAAACAAATGGCTGGAAAAGGTAGCAAAATATTGTTTTTCTACATCGGCGTTAATATATATTTCCTCCAGTGCTTCCTGTTCCTTAGAACGCTCAGTGGTAATCTCCTGCTTTTTATTTTCTATATATGCATTATATTTTGTAACTCTGTCTTCGGAATTCTTTTTGAAATCTTTCTTGCCCTCAACAATACTCATAATTGCAGTCACAATACCGAGAGCACTTGAGACCAACATAAACGGTGAAACTGCCACCATTGCGATGCCCATAATAACCATAACTCCGGAGGGTAAAAGTCGTGTCAACCAGTTGGTTTTTGGCTTTTGTGGCTTGGCCGGAGGGTCTAAGACTTCAATTTTTTCATCATCGAGCACAACATTCACACGGGTGTTTCGATTAAACTTAGGATAATTTATTCTGCTTTGCTTATCTCTGTAACTGAGACCGTTTACGCCAACAGTTTTTTCAGTTTTGATTTTTCCGTTTTTGTAATAAAAGCTGAAATCGGCTATGGAGAAAAAGTCGCCGCTTTTGATTGCCTCTTTATTAACCGCCTTTTTACCGTTATGGTAAACACCACAACTGCACTGATTGATAAGCAATACCAAAAAGCCCTTGTTGCTGTTGTGGAGGGCTATACTGTCATTCTGTGCATACTGGCTGTTGAGTACAATATTGCTATTTGAGGCACTTCCGATAACAATATTGCTGACTCCGGAAACATCTATAATACGATCATAATTCTTCTTTCCGTTATCAAAATCATACAAAAATTCTGCCTTAAAAACCTCTTGATCTGAATTTTGGTACTTAACGGTAAAGGTATCTCCGTGCTTTAACGAAGTGGATACAAGTTTTCTGACATCACCTGCATCGATATATACGTTGTCAGAGCAAACAAGCTGCCACATACCGTTTTTAAATGACAAATCGAGCTGAAAGCTCTCGAAGAAATCCTCCTTATACAAGCGAACATCACAGGAAATATCCGTTCCTATACGCATTAGCTTACATTCTATTGGGAGCTGAATCTCTTTATATATTTTCTTACTTGAAATTTTAATAACATATCCGTAGTCCATACATTTTCTCCTGTCAATCAGTATAATTTATTATTGTTCCGTTTCGAACTCCGAATTCCGAAAGCTCCTTATTTCCTTTTAGCAGAGCAATTGGTTCTTCGGATTTCAAATAACAATTCGACACATCGGAAACATCTATACCCAGATTGAAAGCATTATTCAGAGCATTAACCAAATCATTAGCTGATATATCAAGAGGAATCTCTAAATCGGTTTCAAAATTTCTTTTTATTATTCTGAAAATAACAACAGCTTTATTTTCCATCATTTTCTCCTATATAACTAAATATGGTATTTTTTTTATATCGACATTGTTGCATACATCACACAAATCCAAATTGTCTATATCCGGTATAAACTTAATATATTCGCTAACAGTAAACGCCGGCTTAAGTTTGGCATTATCAACCAGCATATTAGGTGAATCGGGCTGAAATTTGTTGCATACAAAAATATATTTGTCGGTATCTGAAAAGCTCATATTTCTGCTGAGAACATTTGTGGCATTTACTGACGCTTTCGATTGAGCGGTAACAATAACTACCTTGTCTGCAGAGGTAATCAACTCTGCTTTTTCATAATCAAAGGTGTTATCCGCATCCACAATTATTACATCATAATTCTTAGTTGCTTTTGCTGATTGAATGATACTCAAATAGATACCGAAACTGACATTAACCGAAGAAAGCGATGTAGCAAAGGGAGGTAAATAATCAAACCCCTCATTGCGAATAACATACTGTATCCTGCCAAAAAGATTAGCGTCATCATTCATCAGCTCAGTATAAATACTGTTTGGTAACGGTGAAGGATTATTGAGATAAAACTGAAAAGAATTAAGTCTGTGAGCATTTATGTACAAAACCTTTTTGAAGCTTTTTGCTAAGCAATAAGCAGTAGCCATTGAAAGCGTAGTTTTGCCTACACCACCCGATGCAGAATAGAACAAAACAACCTGTGTGTCCTTTGTACAGTCCTCATATCTGCCGAAAGCTCCGGAAGTAGCAATAACACGAGAATAAATTTCGTTTGTATTTGTATATTTGAAAATTCGAGTTACACCCAAATCCTCTGTACCGCCGTCTTCTGCATCCTCGCTCAATACATAAACGCTCTCGATATTTTGCTTTTGGAGCTCATTGTAATACAAATTTTCACTAACGATAAGAACACTGGCACTCTGAGGAGTAGAAAAGTGTTTGGTAAAATAACTGCGGTCGGTAATGATCTCGATATCCGCCTTATCTCCCAATTTCTCCACAAACTTTAGTTCAAGTGAAATCAAATATGTTTCGTCGGTATCGGCAAGAATAAATTTTGGTTTATTCATCTTCCGTTCTCCTATATCTTAATAATAAAGTCGCTGTTTGCAAGGCGAATACGGTCGCCGTTGCTGACGGGACAAGGTTGTGTATTGCTGAGTTTTGCGCCGTTCACATAGGTGCCGTTGGTACTGCACTTGGTACCGTCACCGTCAACAATATAGTACTGTCCGTTTTGGTACACGAATTTGCAGTGCACTCGTCCTATCGCTGCATTAAAATCTATAATTCCATCCACTCTGGATGCAAGTTTACCTATAACATACTCCGGTTTATTTATCTTCAAAACGAGTGGATGTTCATTGTTATCTGACACAAACTCAAGAACCGGCTGATTATCTGAAAATCCCTCAACTCTCTTGCTATAGCCTCCGCTGACCTCTGCACTGAGAGAATTGTACAACTCATTAAGAGACAGAGAGCCGTTTGACAACGCAGCACAAACTCTATTCATTTTGTTACCGGAAAAGGAAGGCATAGCTGAAATATGTTTAATTAAATCAGCCTTAAGCTCATTTTCTACTTCCATATCATCCACAACATTATTCTGGATGGGAAGATAAATCAGCTTTGCCGTAAGTGTATGCTGATCTATAAAGATTTTGTCAAATGATAAATCAATATTACAACAAGACAAAAATCCGTTGTTCTTTATATCGATAATTGCTTTAATCAAATTCAGAACAATAGTAATCAAAGTATCTGTATCTATAGCAGACAACATATTTTGCAAATTTTTTCTGCCTGATGTAAAGTAAAGAATCTTGATTTTACCGTTATACAATAACTTTGCACAGTCTATGAAATAATCTGATTGGTTTTTTAACACCTTATACTCAGTAAGAGAAAATGCGTTATTATCATTTAGTATATAGGCGACATTTGCGCCCTCATTCAGTTTTGTAACAGAATCACTGCTAAGTAAGTTTTCCAAATTTAATACCTCGTATGTCACTTAGTTTTTACACTCAATACCTTGCTGTAAGAGGAATAAATACGCTTTTTATTTTTATTCTTATATGCTCTTACACGAACATAATATTTTTTGTTTTTCTTTAGCTTTTGCACTTTAAAAGATGACTTGCTACCGCCTTTAGTCGTAATTGTCTTAGGTGATTTCATATTCTTATAGGCAGAATACTGCACTTGATATCCGGAGGCTCCACTGACCTTTTTCCAGCTGACAGTAAATGATTTTTTGCCGGCAGTTACTTTCTTTGTTGAAAGAGCCTTCTTAGGTACAGCCTTTTGTGACAAAAGTACCGCATTGCATTTTGCGCAAATCTTTCCTGCAGTTTTTCCGGCAGTGAAATAAGTAGGTGCTATTTTGGGTATACCCTTTTCGGTATGTCCCAAAGCCGCTAATGTTTTTGTAGCAGTAGAACTGCAATAAGCACAAGAGTAAACTGCCTTGCCCGATTTTATACAGGTGGGAGAGTTATATTTTGTTCTTTTATAGCTGTGATTAAAACACGAATTTTTTGCTGAAAAATTGTATTTTGGGTTGACATAGTTGTTCCAACCGCTGACCTTGATATAATATTTGCCGGAAGTGAGTAAATATCTTTGCGTAATAATTCTGGTATCTGAATCAATATTTCCCTTTGAGCTGACAGGAGAAACCGTATCCTCAGCGGCATCGAAAATTTCGGGCTTAATATAATTCTCCGCCATACCCAGAGGCAATACATATTTGCTGTTTAATGTTATATCAAAATAGCTGTCACGAGCTAAAGAAAAGCAATAATAATCCTGCTCATCTTCGATACCTAAGGTACCGTAGATTTTTTTGTTCTCCGACAATTCGCAGTTAATCGAATCCGCAAGAGAAAAAGAATTATTGTTATGTAGATATGTTTCTTTATAATTTTCTTTTGATGAATCGACTGCGGCAGAAAACTTGAAATCACCGTAAGACAAATCAAGAGCAAGTATGTATGTACCACCCAAAAGATAAGCCGGTGTTTTTATACCAACAATATTTAATCCGGGTGCTGATGAGTAACTGTCGGTAAATACAGTATCACCTTTTTCATTGAATATTTTGAGAGAATAGCCTCCATATGAAATTGAAGCGACAGTACCGTCGGAGGCAGTACCCTTATGATACACTGTGCCGCCAAAAGAATAATCGAAAAGGCCTGAGTCAGACATAGTGAACTTGTAGGTATATGTCTCATTCTTTGTATCCACCGACCACGAATATGTTTTGTTAACAGTCAGTCTGTCCGGTTCTTTGGCAGAGACAACCATTGTGGAAGATGAAATCACCAGAATAAGTGAAAGAACAATGCAGATTAGTTTTTTCATAAATAAAAACCTCAACTTTAAAATCATAATTATATGCTTTTAACAAAAGGACATAATTACAACTTCACAGGAGGGATGCAAGGTGCAGAAAAACCGCACCTTGCATATTAAATTAAGAAGAAGAGTTATTCTTCGTCTGAAGAACGCTTTTTGCGTTTTGCCAAAACAACAATTACCGCAATTACTACAGCTGCAGCAACAACGCTCGCAATAGTAATCCAGAATTTTGTTGTATCAGAAACGAAACGGACAACAGGATTTGTAGATACTGTAATAACATCAAAGAAAGAATAACCGGGGTTAAACTTATTCTTGTTATCTGTGCTTATCTCATTGCCTGCCTTGTCCTTGGCAACAACTTTAATTGTCTGCTTAAGTTCATCCTTATTAAAGATATTCTTAAGCTCATTAGTACCTTTAATCTTAATATTGTTTATCGTAAGTGTGTTAGCATCGCTAAAGGTATTTTTGTTGCCAGACTTATTATCGCTGTTATATGTATATGTGTATGTTTCGGCATCAGCTTCACCCTCATTCACATAAACCTGTACGGTATCGAGTCTTACGGCATCATCAATGGTCATGGTGATGTCAAGATCCTGAGCGTTAACCGTAGCCACATCGTCCTTACCCATATTGTTTTCCGGCATTATTGAGTAGTTGACGGAGGTGATTACAGGGTCTGTGCTGTCCTTGTAGAAGGTAGCACTGCAGACAGGATAGTCAGATGTTTGGGAAATATTGTCTGCGCTGTCCTTAGATGATACACGGATAGAATAGCTGCCGTCATCGGCAAAATTAGACTTGCTGATTTTGTAGGAATACTTATACCAGGATGCAACGCCTTTTTCTTTGCTGCGAGTATAATCCTTGCCGTTTACCAGCTTCTTTGAGTCATTGTTGGAAATAAGCTCTACGTTATTAGCTTCGGCAGGGTCTGCATTATACTCATAAACCGTAATGTCATTTGAGGTTACATTTTGTGTGTATCCGTCATTAGAAGTAATAAGTGCATTCAAATCATCGCTGAAGGTGAATACAGAACCGAATCTGTTGACTGAGAAAGTAAGATTTTCACTCTTTGCGTTAGTAGCCTTGTCCTTTGCGGTAACGGTAAGAGTATAAAGACCGTCATTCTTTCTGCCGTCTTTATCACGCTTAGGGATTGTTATTGTTGCAGTACCGTTGCTTGTTCCTGAAGCATTCTTAACGAACATTGCAGTAACAGGCTCGTTGGTTTCACTGCTTGATTTTGTTGAATCCTTAACACCGGTTTGCTTATTATTAGACGAATTTGAGGACTTAGCATCATACTCGGTTTCGCCGTCTACAATAACTCTGCTGCGAGTAAGAGTAACATTATAATCATCAAGGTTTACATCATTGACAGTGATTTTTGCCGAATAGCTGTCATCCTTGCCCTTGCCGAATACATCGCCGTTTTTAACTCCGTCAATCTTAATGAGATTTTGGTAATCTGTATCTACGGTGAAATCTTTTGCAGCGGCAGAATTGCCATAGTTTACGGCAGCCTCTTTGTTGCCAGCCTTGTCTGTCATGGTAATATCAAAGGTGTAATCGCCGTCGGTATTATAGTGGATAGTACCGATATGAGTATCACCGCTGCCTGACCACGAAACTGCCGGAATATCTCGGGACTGACCTGAAAGGGTGTGAGTCTGAGTAACTGTTACTCGACGAACATCAAAGTTGTGCTCGTTGATTGTGATGGTGGCTGTTCTGTTTGACTTAAAGAACTTACCGTTGGCTGCCTGGTTGTTGTCATAAGCAACGCTGATTGTAGGAGCAGTCTTGTCTAAAATAAATGATTTCGGAGCAACCGACTTGCCGTAATTTACAGAAGCCTTATTCTTAGCTCTGTCAGTGTACGAAACATCGAATGAATATACACCGTCACGATTATACTTGATTACATACTTATAGACATTTTCATCGCCGTTACCGGACTTGTCCTTATTAACAATACCCTTGTCAATAATTTTTGGAGTGTCTCCCTCTGCATTCTTGAGAGTGAACTTTACATTTTCGGTATTGAAGTTTCGCTCTTTTACAAGAACAGTAGCTGTTCTGTCAGCACTGAAATAATCGCCTGTACCCGAAGCGGTGTCAGAGTTGTTATTGTCATAAGAAACGGTAATGGTCGGAGCAGTCTTATCTATACCGAAAGCATAATAATCATAGGACTTATTACCCGCTCTGTCAGTAAGCTCTACCAAAAGAACCATATCATTATAGTTGCCCGAAATTTTAATTTTGTTTGTAATTTCGGTAACGAGGTTCTTATCCTTTTCGGTAATCTTCCAACCGGCAGATGTGCTGTTTTCAAACTTTGCGGCATTGTCGAAAGAAGCGGTCTGAGAGGCCTTTTTGTTACCCTCAAATACTGTATAGGTAACAGATTTAATACCCGAATATGTGTCGGATACCTTTACGCCGAAGGTGATGTCCTTATTATAAAGAGGAACATCAGCAGAGGTATCATAGTCCATATCGGCATCTTTTTCAGCTTTGCCAGTGTAACGATATTTGTATGTATTGTTCTGTGTTCCCTGTGCCTTAGGAGCTGTGAATTTGATAGAAGATGTTTCTGTATGCTTATCCTTACTCTCAACTACAGAGCCGTCAGGATGAACATAATCGGATTTATTCTTTACATTATCTACAGCACAAACATAGATTTGACCCTTGAAATCGGCTTTGATTGTAAATGACGCATTAACATGTATACCGTCTTTAGTATTATCGTCAATGGTTACTTTTAATACTTCTGCTTTAGATATATCGTCTATTTGCTTAATGCGGCCACTGGTCTTGTCTACGGTATACATTGTTCCGTCTTTATCCACGAGATAGACAAAGATACCTTGTACGCCGGAAGCGGTTTCTTTTTTCCTTGCTTTGTCTTCAGCATATACTGTAACATTGACATCCTTTTTGAAATAAAAACCGTAATCTGTCACTTCTACATCATCGCCATATGTACTGCTGTGGGTAGGTGAATCGGCATCTTTACCGAATCTGATTGCCTTTTCATTAATATCAGGTGCAGTCTTGTCCACATAGACAGTAGTGATTTCATGTTTAACATTACCGGCATAGTCGGTGGCTTTTATATCAATTTCATATAAGCCACCTAATTTAGGATCTATTCCCTCAGTACTTACAGTAAGTCCTTCAATAGAAGTTACTTCATTATTGCTTTCATCAGTAATGTTCTCATATTTGATTTCTTTTTCGTTTTTATCAGAAATTTCACATTTGAATTTTTTTTCGTGTCCATAAGAAATCGCATATTTGACTTTTTGTCCATTTTTGTCATCTTTTTCAGCTTTGTTTAATACCTTTACATTATTTCCGTTGATTTTTACATCAACTGAATAGATACCGGAATAAATAGTCGAGTCAAATTTATCGTTAATATCAAAACTGAGTTTGACATCACCGCTGTATATGTTTTTTTCGCTATCTTTACTAGCATAAGAATTCTCTTTTCCGGGATCAACTTCAATATTGTCGATAACAGGTGCATCATTTTCGAGCATTATGGTACTATTCTCGTCAGTACCATCTAATTTAAAATTACTGTTTTTTGCAGTAAGTAGTGTAAATCCATCTTTATCTTTATCTCCGCTATTTGTAGCATTACCCAAAGAATCACTTAATTTGTAATAAACAGAGCCTTTGAAATTTTCAGCCATATCAAAATTAATAGTTGCCGTACCCTCTCCGTTTTCAGAAGTACGCACGATTTGACCTTTACTCTCAGCGAACAATTTATTGTTTTCATCATACAGACGAATATATGCATTTCCTTTTGAGTTGGTAGATTCTTTATCAAAACCGACACCGTCGTCTTTGGCCTTTACGGTAACTTCAATACCTTCTTTGCACCAATGTCCACGAGAAATTGTATTCAAAAAGTGCGCAAACACATTATTATTAGCAGTCTTGAATTCAACAGCATCAGTATTGTTATCGGTATTTTTCAAATAAGGTGCTTGAGTATCGTTTTTAATGGTAATTGTTTTTGTTGAATCATTTCCTACATTGTCTACTGCAGTTATTGTATACATAACATCACAGGTAAAATTACCGACATGTTCAAAATTAAAACTATATTTTTCTTCACCTGTTTTATGAAAATCCACTTTCTCATTTTGCACATCTTTGTATGAACGAGTAACAGTAACTTGTTTAACCCCTGATTCACTATCACTTACTTCAAAAGAAATTGGTTTATCTTCATTGTTATAAGAATCATCCGGTTGTTCATAAGTAACAACCGGTGCGGTTGTATCTTTTATAATTTTTAATGTTCCTTTACATTGGAACACTTTACCTTTTATTCCTTTTGTCTTTATTTGAACGCTTGAATATTCTAACTCATTTTTCAATTCAAATTTTGGATTAATAGCTTTAGAGAACCCAACAAATTTATTTTGTCCGCCTTCAACAGCGTCGATTCTGTAAATATCGCTGATATTAACGCTCTCTATAGTTCCTTTTGGTGTAATGCGAACATTACCGTCATTGGTGTAATATATGACATTTTTTCCGCTAGTTTTACAATACAATTTTCCTTTCTCCGCATCAGTAGCGCTAACATTAATGATATCATTCAAACTAATATCGGAAAGAGTTGTTGTATCGATTTCATCAAAAATTGCTTTTATAGCCACGTCAGATTTTACACCTTTAATGGTATATTCGTAAGTTAGTCCATCACCGGATGGTGATACATCATCTATTACATTCTTTTCCTTTTCACTATCAGTAATTAACAATGCAATTAGACGACTACCTTCTTTTGACTTAGCAGTTATTTCGAGGTCTTCACCTGATGTTATCTGCTCACCATTAACAAAAACTTGTCCATCACCTTCTGTATTTGCAGTAACTGAATATTGCTTTAGTTTAAATCCAATTTCTAATGTCCAATTACTATCATCAATATCAGATGTCGGAATCTTACAAATATAAGAATTACCATTTGTTGTTATTTTTTTGTTATCAATTAGTTTTTCAATTTTAGAGTCGCCTGTACCTTTGGTAAGCTTTAATTCCGATACTTTATATTCAGCATATTTATCTTTTGGAGTTATTGTCAACTCATAAGTTTCAGCTGTCTTATCAATAGTAATTTCATTAGTAATTTCATTTTTATCTTTATCTAATATAACACTATCGATTCCATTAGCGGATATTTTAACAGTATATTTTACGGGTGTATAATTAAATTTAATCTGAAAATTATTACTATGACTTTCATCTACAGTAAACTGATAAAAGTTGTCAGCGGAAGTATGATTTTTTGGGACAACCTCGAGTGTATAATTACCATCGTTATCATTACCGACAACCTGTGCTGTAACAGTGGAGCCTACGGGGACTTTGGCTCCGTTTTTGAGCAGTATGTTATCTGTTTTATTATCCTCAATTGCTTTCTTAACGTCTGTAACAGTACCTTTGTAAAGATTTATGACATTGTCATCTCTGTTTTTTGTGACAGTAACAGACGGATTAGATATCATAGTGATTGTACGGTCCTCCGGTTTAGACTCGGCAGAAACGGTAACAATAGCATCTTTCACATCCTGATAATCTGTTGCAGTAACATTGAGAGTAACCGAAACTTCTGCAGTAGGATTATCATCAAGGTAATTGTCCAAAGCTGCAAAATCAACTGTACCGTCAGCATCGGTTGTGGCAGTTTTTGAATCATTGTCGGTAAAAATTTCTGTTTCTGTGCCGTCTACAGCGGTCTTAGTCACTGTTACGGAAGCACCCTCAATCGCAGCAGTATCGGTGGCATCGCTGTCGATTTCCTTACCTACTACTGTGAAAGAATACTTTTCTGCTGCAAAAGCACTGAATATGCCGATGGGTACAGTACCCACAATCAGCGTAACAGCTAACAAAATTGCAAGCAGTTTTTTGTTAGATGATTTTAATTTTTTCATATTATTTCCTCCTCTAAATAATTTCTTCTGTATGGATAAGAACGATGTCCTGAACCATCTTCATTTTTACAGCGGTCTCATGGAGAGCACGATTAAGGTCAGCCTGAGACAGCACCTGAGTACCGTCGGAAAGCACCTCTGTTCCGCCGTCATCATATTCAAGCTTTTGGGTAGCTAATGTGTCGGTAGACAACTGAACAGTCTCCTGACTGTATGCAGGAGCAGAAATCGTCTCTGTCAAAACCTCCGTAGCATTTTGAGCATATTCCTGAGCCGGTTTTTTATCGGGCAAAATTTCTGTTGTTTCTGTGCCGTTAGCATGAGCAGAACCGTTGCCCTGCAAAACCTCTGTAGCATCAGAATCATATCCGAGGCTCACTGTTGCATTTGAGCCGGCAGTTGATTTTTGTGCTGTAGCTGTAGGAGCAGACTTTGAAGTTTGCACTTTATTTGTCGATTTTGAAAGGCGCTTACTTTCTTTTTTGCTTTTATTTACAGGGGTAGTGATTGTCCCCCTCTCCATAGCCGCAGCAGTTGGGCGAAAAGATTTTTTGCCGCTGGTTTCGTTTTCACGGCGCATCTTTTCGATAGATTTTTTTGCAGTCCGTCCTGTCAAATCTCCAATGACCGCCGGTATTTTGAACACGATAAACGAATATAAAGCAAATGCGAGACAAACAGCAGCCAGCGCAAACATAACCTTTGACACAATACCGAGGGCAGATGCCGTCTTTGCATAGTCCTGAGAACTCACTAAAACAATAAAATCAGTCATATTAAGTCCTCCTATCTGTCCAAGTTGCTATACTGAAGTTCGACCTGCTGCTGATAGCTTCTGTCGCCATTGCTGCCGGTGAGCTTTTCGTCTACATATAATATAGTTTGATAAACGATGCCGTTTTTGTCCGGGACTTCGGCATCTTTCAGTTTTTTGTTCTTTTCTTTTACCGTATCGAGCAGGGTGATAACAGTATTCTTGTCTATTCCGCTAAAGCGAGCTATCTCGGAAATATTAGTGTGTATAAAGTCGATAGTCGCTTTGTACATAGCCGCCTTTAAAAAATTGGAATAATCCGCTCCGCCTTCTTCGGTAATTTTTAGGCTATCTACCGTATCGAGATAGTCGATACAATTATTTATTGACTCAAACATAGTGCCGTACATAGTCTTATAGTCATTATTCTTTGTACTGTAGCCCACATCTGTTTTGTAGAACTCACATATGTTATAGAAATTAGCGGCAGGCTCGGACACTTTGTAGTTTCCTGTATCCTTTTCGTCAACATTGCTGTCATTCTTGCCATACTTTCTAATAGCGGCAAAATATGTCATTGCATGCTGGGCTCTGTCTTTCATAGTAGTACTGTTTTCTGCACTGCTTTTGTTATCAGTGGATTTTATATATCCTATAAAATTTATTATTCCGGCTTTGTAGTAAAGGTCGGCAAAGGTTTCGTCATAGCTGTCGCTGTAACTCGCTCTTAAGCCGGATAGCAATGTGCCAAGCTGTGTTGACTCTTCTTCGGTGACCATATCATCGGATATTATGTACTCCATAAACTTTTCATAAGCGTCAGGGTCTTGCTTTTTTCCGTCGATAGCTACTGCTTTTGTAATATTTGCATTGGCCGTAGCATTGTCTAAACTGCTGATTTCAATTAAGCTGTCATAGTTATTCGTCTGTGCCTTTTTTTGCAGCTGCAAAGTGGTAACACCCGTAACAGCAAGTACAACTGCCATTACTATCGACACAATAAAGGAGGCCAGCTTACGCTTTTGCTTTTTTTTGTAGGTAGCCTCAGCCTCTTTATAGTGGTTGAGAGCATACATAAGTTCATTGCAATTTTGATATCTGTCTTTTGGGTCGGGAGAAACACACTTATTTATAACGCGCTCCAAACCCTCTGACAACTCCGGATTCCACTGCCTGATGGGAGCATAAGAGTAATCGGCAGGTCTCGGATCTGCGCCTGTAAGGAGATGGTGCATTGTCATACCGAGAGCATAAATATCCGAGCGAATATCAGTATGTCCGCCATACTGCTCAGGCGGAGCATATCCTCTTGTACCGAGTACATCTGTATCTGCTAAGTTACCCTCCTTAAATCTGCGGGCAATACCGAAGTCGATAATCTTTATGTTACCCTCCGGTTTTAGCATAACATTAGCCGGTTTCATATCACGATATATGATTGGTGGTTTTTGGGAATGAAGATAACCCAAAGCATCACAAATCTGTTTTGCCCAATCAATTACTACATCCTGCGAAACACAACCGTACTCGGCAAGAATCTTATCCAAGGAGTCACCCTCTACATAATCCATTACTATATAGATGTAGTCACTCGCTTTATTATCAATAATATCAACAATAGTAGGAATGGCCGGATGGTCGAGAGTTTTCATCATTTCGGCGTCCTTTGGTACCTCGTTGACTACTTCTTCATTATTTTGACCTATTCCATGACGGGAAATTTCTTTTACCGCCCACTGTTTATTCAGTCGCTTGTCCATGGCCAGATAAACTGTGGACATACCGCCCTTGCCTATTTGCTTTAGGATTTCGTACTTACCTTCTATTACAGTTCCTATTTGAGCCGCCATAGCTGCCTCCTTTATAAAATACTTTTTAGCAGTGCAACCGTGATATTGTCTCTTTCGTTACGCTTTTTGACAATATCTATCAAACAGTCGCTGTTTTTTTTCATAGTATCTATGCTGTTGATAACGCCGGGATTAAAGAAACTGTATATTTCTTTTTCAGTCAAGACATGTCTAAAGCCGTCCGAACAAAGCATATAAACTGTGTTAGGTTGAACTGTGCCAAAGGTCACCTCGGGATTAACCTCTCGGGAGGCGCCAACACATTGAAGGAGCATATTACGCTTTGGGTTTACCGCTGCTTCTTCAGGTGTCATTCTGCCTGCTTTTATCTCTCTGTGTATATACGTTTGGTCTTCGGTCAACTGTTTTAAGTCGTTATAAATTTCATAGACTCTTGAGTCGCCGACATGGACTATCATATATTTTCCGCTGACAATGAGTATTCCGCTGAAAGTTGTGCCAAGATTGGCACCGACAGTCTTACCGTATTGGAGTAGTTTTTCATTTTGTTCTCTCAAAATACGCACCCATTCTTCTGAAACTCTGTTCCAAGAAAATGAAGCCATTCTTTTAGGCAGTTCATTTTTAAACCAATTACAAAATCTGCGTATAACAGTTGCACTGGCAAGCTCGCCCTTAGCCAAGCCGCCCATACCGTCGCAGATAACACACATAGCAACCTGACCGTATCCATCAAATTGTGCAATTTTTACGCACACGCTGTCCTGGTTTGTTTTTTTTACTATTCCGACATCAGTCGAAGCAGAGGCAAAATAATTCATACTTTTACTCCTAATTCATACCCTTTGGATTTTCGCCAAACTGATTAGCACCGACCTGGCTGTCAGAGCAAAGCCATACGAGCATAATGATAGGTCCTGCGATAGGAATCAAAGAAATAAATATAGCCGGCCAATCCTTGCCTAAATCGTGGAGTCTCCTGATAGTAACAGAAAGAGTCGGTGCAAGTGCGGTAAAGCTATATATCACAGCAAATGGTGCGCCGATAACAGTCAAACTACCCACAAAGGTAATAAGAAAATTCATCAGCACTGAATACCAATACTCCGAGCGTCTTGACCTTCCGTCAAAATGTGCCGTAGTTGTCCAATATTTTATGAAACACTCTTTCATTGTCGGTTTCATAGCAACCGGAGCAGTAGCCGTTCTAACAGGATTGTTTCCGTTAGTTACAGGTGCCGGTCCTGTCGGCTGTGTATTTCTGTTTACCGGCGATACATTATTGTTTACAGGTGGTTTATTAAACTCATTATTTACGGGTGGAACATAATACTGACTGTTATTCTGAGATTTAGATGACGCACTATTAGGATTTACGAACATAGGATCAACAGGTGCTTCATTATCTGTATTATCAGTCGGGACTCCGTTTGTATTATCATCTTTTTGAATAGGATGATTTTCTTTCTCATTTGTCAGCAAAGCCGTTGTAAGAGTATCATCAACATCAATCAAAAGGCTTGTTGACTCAAGATCCTCATCGGCAGGTGTGCCGCAATTAGGGCAAAAGACAGAATCATCCGGAATTTCGTGGTTACAATTTTTACAATACATAATTTTCTCCTTATTTAATATGAAACTCAAACGGTTCATTCGCAAACATTACAGCGTCACCGTCGTGAATTTCGATTTTTTCATTTGTAGGTATCATACTTCCGTTTATAAATGTATGATTGGTAGAGTTATTGTCTTTTATGAAATAGTGTCCGTTTTCACTGATTATATCGGCGTGTATTCTGCTGACGGCACTATTGCTCATAACAAAATAATCAACGTAGCTTTTTTCTTTTCCTATCCTAAATACAGGCTTATCGACAAAAACCTTTTCATAATTATTCATTCTAATAAGATACGGATAAGATTGCTGTTGATTTGTATACAAATCGGTACCTTCGTTATTCAACAATGTAGTTGCATTAGTCACTAACAAGGTAGTTGGCTCCGTTTCAAACCCGGAATCGGGTCTGCTTGAACTGCCGCCGGATGAACCGCTGCCGTTAGTATAACCACTGCTGCTATTATTGGGAGAAGCACTCTCTCCGTACTTCTTTGCAAAATAATTCATGCCGGAATTATTGAGATGCTGACTTTCGCCGGGCTTTGAACGGTGGACTTGCTTGTATATTTGAGGATAATTATTGATGATATAATCCTCAAGAAGCTGTGCAGAAAGTAAAGGCATATTTTGAATAGTACGAACTAAATCGTCTAAAAACATTCTGCTTTCACCCGGGACAAGAAAAGTCTTGCCTACCATATCATAAATAAAGAAATACAGATTATTGTGAGATTCGCAAGAAAATATCGGCTGATAAACAAACTGAACTTCCTTTGTATATGTATTAAAGAAAATTAGGTTTGTATCCAAGACCAAATTTGATGGGCTAAACTTATTCCAATGTATTTTTTTCAAGCATTCAACAAGCTGAGCAAACACAACAAAGAAATCATTTTTTGTGATACCCGAATGAAGGTAGTCAGTCAAAACGATACTTGCCGGAGCGTTATAATCGATTCTTTTATCGCCCTCTATCTTAGGACGCATAAGACCTCTTATGAGTTTTGAATTAAAAACATCAACTTCTTTTTGGTTAATACTTTCATTCTTTAACAGCTTACTTTTCAAGAATACCTGATTGTCTTTAAACTTAATTTTAAATTTTGCCATTTACATTCTCCCTACATAAGACAAAAATAGTGATTTTATCAACAATTACTACAATTATATACAATAAAGTTAGGCATATCTATAAGCCGTCGGCTGACTTTTTAAAAAATTGTGAATATTTTTTGAAAAAATATGATACAAACACGAGCAAAGTTTATGTTTGTCAATACCGCAATAAAATCATAGAATGGTGAGAAGGAGTGATTCAATGTTTAACTATGTAAAAAAATTGCAATATCCGATAAATATCAAGCATCCTGACCCTAAGGCTGCGGCAATAATCATAAGTCAATACGGCGGGCCGAACGGCGAGCTGGGTGCATCACTGAGGTACTTATCCCAAAGATACTCTATGCCCTACCCCGAGCTAAAAGGCTTGCTGACAGATATTGGCACCGAGGAGCTTGGGCATTTAGAGATGATTGGCACTATTGTGCATCAACTCACGAGAAATCTGACAGAAAAGCAGATTGAAGAATCAGGCTTTGCACCGTATTTTGTGGACCACACTACAGGCGTATATCCGACTGCTGCAAGCGGCTCTCCATGGAGCGCAGGCAGTATTCAGGTCACAGGCGACCCGATAGCCGACATCAATGAGGACCTTGCGGCTGAACAAAAAGCAAGAATCACCTACGACAATATTCTTCGTCTCGTAGATGACCCCGATGTAATAGAGCCTATTAAGTTTTTGCGTGAGCGTGAAATAGTCCACTACCAAAGATTCGGCGAGGGACTGCGAGTTATCACAGACAAACTGAACAGCAAGAACTATTACGCCACCAACCCCGGCTTCGATAACTAAAAAGCGCCGACAGACTTTTTACGGTCTGTCGGCTTTTGTTCTCCTCCGCCTTTGGAGCGGTAACCGGTTATTTGATTTTTATTGTCTTTGTCTTAGACCAGGAGGAGTAGCAGGTGGTTTTGCCTGACTTCTTGTAGGTGCGGACACGGACATAATACTTTTTGTTACGCTTTAATTTCTTAACAGTTTTTGATGTGGCGGAATTTTTCAGCGTAACCTTTTTTGCACCCTTAAACTTCTTTGAGGTGCTGTATTGAATTTCGTAGCCTGTGGTCTGCGTCTTTTGCTTAGCAATCTTAGCAGTAAACTTCCCCTTGCCCGAAGTGAGCTTTGTTATACTTGTGCCCTTTGGCTTAACGGTATAGCTGACTGTTTTTGTGCCGCTGTAGAGCCCTTTGAACTTAACTTTTGCGGTATATTTGCCGACCTTAACGCTCTTTTTTGGGTAAGTGACAGTATAGTACGAGCTGCTGATTTTTTTACCCTTAGAGTCCTTAATCGTCAGCTTTGGTCGTTTGTTTTTGCCGTTATATGTTGTCGATGCAAAAGTAAACTCGGCAGGCTTATATACAGTATAGTTTGCACTATGAGAACAAACTGTACATTCGCCGTGATAGGAACCGTTAGATTTTGTGGTTGCAGGCTTAATGTTCGACTTTTTAATCAAATGGCCATACTGCTTTAGGTTAGCTCTAAGATTAGTGTTATCGTAGACTTTACAGCCATAACCGCCGTTTGTTTCTGCCTCACTTCCGTCGCAATTTGAAAGTTGGACATACGTAATATGCGAACCGGTATGTTTTTTATTTTTGTAACAGGATTTATGATTTTTAAATGGCGTTTTATCAACGACTTTCATTAAATCCTTTTCACTTTTATACTTAGTACCCTTAACTTTTTCAGAGTATATATGGATATTGTTACTGCCATTACTGTCGTAAACACTGTAACACTTTTCTTTTTTCAGCTCGTACGACTTAGTTACGGAGTATATCTCATAAGTGCTGTTACAGGTGGTTCCACCGAAACTGTAACAATCATTATGGACATAAATTTTGTTACCGTCTAAAAACACATCACAAGCATATCCCCAATTTCCGCCGCCACTATTGCATATCGGTATATCCTCGGAAGCATAATAAACTGCTCCGTCGATGATTCTAAATGGTGTGGCGTAAATAGTGCCTTCTTTTTCGCCCCAGCGATGACCAAAACTGAGAGTAAGCAACTCTTGCTTGCCGTCTTTATTAAAATCTTTTACAACAGCACTGAAAATACCTTTTTGGTAGCTGTAAATTCCTGTTTCGGAACCGTTCACTTTTCCGTCAAAAACATTCAAATAGTGATTTATACCACTGTAATATATGTTCTTTGCACTCGCCGCCTGCGCAGTTACACCCAAACCGCACAATGCAGTAACAAGCATAACTGCCGACAGAAAGAGGCTTAAAAATCGTTTTGTTTTTTTCATAAGTCTTACTTAAGCTCCTTATACTTTATACCGTCTTTTTTGTGAGACTTGGCATACTTAGCAGCCTTTGAGTTCTTAGGAGCTTTGATTGTTTTGACACAAGAATTCTTATTGCAGGATATGGAAGTATTCTTGTCTTTTACAACAATGGTTACGCCCTCATACTGTGTAACAAAAGCGCCATCACCGAAAGAAACGGATTTTACCTTTTTCGGTACGGTAACGGTAGTCAATCCGGACTGATAAAAAGCCTGGTCTGCAACTTTTTTAATTGAAGTAGGAAGTGTTATTGATTTAAGTGAAAACTGCCACGAAAAAGCCAAGGAGTCGATAGTGGAAGTAGAAGAAGAAAATTTTACGCTGGTAAGTGAACCGGTGCCCAAATTAAGTACAAAGAAACAGGATTTGGGAATTGACTTAATCTTAGACTTTGACATATCAACAGTTTTCAATTTAGTACACTCGCTGAAAGCATATGCTCCGAGAGTGGCAGTAGCTTTTGGAAACGAAACCTTTTTGATTTTTGTGTTGCCGTAAAAAGCATACGAGCCTACGGTCTTAACGGTCTTTGGGATAGTATAGGAAGAATCCTTTTTTGCGGCAGGATATGCGACGAGTGTTTTTTTATTCTTAGTAAACAGAACAGAGGAAGATGCTGTAAAGCTCTTACTGCCCTTTGCTACGGAATATTTTTTTACACTTGTACCATTGGTCATAAGCGGTGCGGTAGCAATTTTTGTAACAGTCTTTGGAATTGTTACGGTGGTAATTGAGTATCCGCCCAAAACACCGACATACTTATCCCGATACTTAATCTCGGTTACGGTTTTGCCTCCGAGTTTTGAAGGAAAGGTATAAGACTTCTTTTTGTAGTTATTAAACTCTATGCCGGTAATGGTAGCTTTGCCTTTATTCACGGTGTAGGTATATTTTACGCCGCTGACTGTGGCTTTCTTTTCTGATGCCGCAAGAGCGGTAAGCGGGCTGAGGCAGGTCATCAGCATCAGCACGGACAACATAACCGATAGTAATTTTTTTGTTTTCATAATTATTTCTCCAATCTTATTTGTTATGTAGGATATTATGGCACGGAGAAAAAATCTTTGCAATATGTTCCCGAGTGTTACCTAAAAGTGATGAGCCGGGAACATATTGATTTATGCGAAAAATCGTGTATAATAAATTTTATGTGTTACCAAGAGACAGTAACGAGGTAACATATTGAGGAGGAATAAATATGGAAAGTTTTTCTACTTTGCTGAGGAAATTCATCGGCGAGCAAGATATGTCCGTGTACAAACTTGCAAACGAATCCGGTGTAAACAGAACGGTAATCCAAAATGTAATGGCAGGCAAAAAGAAGCTGCCCCAAAGCGGACTATTCAATATCATAGACACAGACTGCTTTACCGTAGCACAGGTGCACGACCTGAACGAAGCGTACTATACCGAAAAGTACGGAGCAAACACTCTGAAGCGATTTGATATGATTACAGCCGGACTCAAGGGACAGATAAGAACTAATCTGCAAAAAGAGGTACTCGTCTCCCCTATGAAGATAGACGACAGTACAATCTGCATCAACAGCAGAAAGGACCTGCTGTCTGCAATAAAAGCCATAACGGACAAGGGAACGGAAAATTTCTTTTCCAACTTCGACTTTTGTATGGGGAAGATAAACAGACTGGTTCACTCAGCCTGCGAAAGCGGCAATATAGAAAACTTTTTTCACTGTGTATCATATAAATATGACGAAACTCCGGACGACATAGAGACAATGTTCAATATGATACACTATGCCGAGGACGGCTTTATTACATATATCGGTGACAGCTTATATTTTGGTGACAAAAAATTATACTTTATGGTGACAGACGAGCATCTGCTCATATTCGACAAAAATGCGGAGATGGGTATACTGAGCACAAATGGCTCTATAGGCTCATTTTTGAGTGACAAGATTGAGGGAGTAAAAAGGAGCTGTTCACAAGAAGTATTCATAACCGATAATGCAATAGACTATATGGAAAAAATTGATGCGCTGACAGCAACTCAGGCAAAAGAATGTTCCACTGTAGGCTATGACGGAAGTGTATGTCCTACTTATGTAACCGAGAATATGGTTGCGGAGATGGCAACAGACCTAATAAAAAGCATACCGGCAATGGCAAAAAACATTTCCTCCCATTTTGAAATATCATTAGGCGGAGTAGAAAGTATAGAGCATATTATATGCTCATTTGACTCTATTCACAGATTTGTGGAAACAGGAATACAGGAAAGTTTTTCTCCGCAATTTGCTAAACCGATGTCAAGGCAGAATGTAGGAAAATATCTGCGACTGATTTTAGGTAACAAAAGCGTAAAATGGCAGCTGACGAACCCAATATACTTTGACAGCAAATATGCAATATGCACACAAAACAACAAGACAAGATTGTCCACCTCCAGCTGCAGAGATTTGGAGCAAGACGGATATGTGGGCAAAACACTGTACAGCACCCTGAACAAAAATCTGTTTGACGATTTTAAAAAATACTACGAATATCTCGGCACTACGGAAATGACCTTTTCCACAAAAGCGTCAAGAAAGATTTTGGAAAGAGAAGCAGAAATAATCGAGGCAGAATAAAAAAGTGCTGTTTAATTGTGTTGCAAAAGTGATAAAGTTATGATAGTATAAAATCATAAAATATAAGGAGAAAGATAAAATGAAAAGAATTTTATCTCTACTGCTGTCATTAGTAATGACAATGGGAACATTTACCTGCTTTGCTGCTACTGCTTCGGCTGCCACAAAAACAGTTGACATCACGATAAAGGGCACTGAATACAACTCTATCGTTGATGATGCCATAGCGAGCATAAATGAAGACAGAGCGATGGACGGAAACAGCACTCTCAAGATTGATAAAAAGCTCACTGCTGTAGCAAACAAAAGAGCTAAAGAAGCAATGCTGTATCATGACCTATTGACGCTGCCGAACGGAGCGACAATCAAAAAATACATTCCCGATTATACAGGCTCAACATATGCTATATATGGGGTGATTATGACCAAAAAGCCCACAAAAGCTACTTTAGAGAGCGAGCTCCATGCTTTGGTAAACGATAAATCCTTCAAATATGCAAAGTCGGTAGGTATCGGCATATTCGGTACAAAAGGATATGACAATGAATATGTATATACCGTTTATGTAATTGCAAGCGGAAAAGACTCTACAGATGTTCAAAAAGAATTTAAGGACAAGAACACAAGCACAAAAATCCCTGTATCCACTGACAAAATAGAAATATTTTTGGATACAACAAAAACAGACAACAAGCACGGCAGAATAAAATATGCAACAGTAGCATATTTTGAAAAAGGCGTGATAATGTTCTACAATGTGTCCAACCAATTCACAGTAACCAGCAGCAATAACAAGGCTCTAAAAGAAAAAGGCGGTTGGCTGTACATAAAAGGCAACGGAAAGTACAAGCTTTACGCTCAGAGCAAAAACACAAAGAGCTACAAGGTAACCGTACTGTCTGACAAAATATCAAATGTAAATACGAAAAAACACACGGTAAAAGCTAAGAGTACAAAGAAAAAGGCAGTCAAGGTTACTTGGAAACAGATATACAAAGACGTCACAGCCTACGAGGTACAATACTCCACCTCCAACAAATTCTCAAAAAAGACCACAAAGACAGTAGTGGTAAAGGGCAAAGGAAACACCTCTAAGACTATCAGCAAGCTGAAAAGCAAAAAGACATACTATGTCAGAGTCAGAGCCTACACAGACCAAACAAACAATGAAAAGCTTTACACCACCTGGAGCAAAACTGTAAAGGTTAAAGTAAAATAATAATAAAAGACATACACTAAAAAAACAACCGTCAAATTGACGGTTGTTTTCTTATATCTTTATTGTTAAAAATTTACATCCATTCTTTGAGAATTTGAGGATTAGCAAAAATCTCATCTAACTTTTCCATAAAAGGAACTATATCGCCCAAATCAAGAGCACGATGGTCAAAAGCGATAGTCAGCGGAAGGGTATAGCCTGTAGTAACTGTACCGTCGGGATTAGCCTTAGGCACAAGCTGAGCAGAACCGATAGCTATAGCGGCAACCTGCGGAGGAATAATCTCCAACAGCGTGCACACACCGTCCCACTTGCGATAAATTGAGCCAAGGTTAGATACTGTGATAGTTCCCTGCTCTATGTCGTGCTTTGTGAGTCTATCCTCAACAGGAATGGAATAGTAGTCCTTTTTTGCCTGACCGGAAAGGGTGTGGACCTTATGCTTGCCGGTCTTTGAGCCTATGAGACGATTAACGGTTTGAGCGACCTTGCCTTCCTTCAATCCGGTGAGAGTATTGTCAAGAGACACCTCAAACATAACCTCGTTCATATCGGAGTTATCTGCACGACGGGCTATATCGTGAATAGCGTCACGCATCTCGGTCATAGACTTGTTGTGCATATTGTGCATATTTACGGTCATCATTTCGCCTGTGGAGAGGGTCATAGGCATAGAAATATTTATCTCTTTATACTGAGTAATACAACCTCTGACAAGGCTGCGATTAAACTCAATATGAGCGTTCATAGCAGGACAGGCTTTAAGTCCCTCAACTATGATGCGAAGCATAGCGGTATTGATGGTGATTTTTTCTGCCTTAGTGGCGCCGGCGTTAATCTCTTTCATTACCTTCATAAAATCATCGACATTTGCATTGTAGGTAACTACTGCGTGAGGGATTGTCTCCCAGCTCTCGCTGGTCATATTGGATACGATTTTTCTGGCAATACCGAAGTGTGTTGTTTTGATTGGAGTGAGATTTTGTTTCATTATAAATTCCTTCTTTCGCTTACTTTTTTGTTTTGTAAAAAGCAACTACCCAATAGTAGAGAGGTATGAGTGCAAACACAAGAGCACCTACTCCCCACACACCTGCCGCAAATCCAATAGAGAGATAAATCATAATAATGATTTCGGGCACGGGCAGTGCAAACAAAAATCCTTTTTTAGTCTTAGCAAAACAAGCTCCTGCGTAATGGTAATAGATAGGTATAAGCAAAAACATAATCCAAAGCGGATGCCAAATCTTTGTGATAACTCCCACAGCGACATACACTATCGCAATGACAATAGGAATAGGAAACTTGAACAAAGCACGACCAGTATCACCGTATAGGCTATGCTTTTTTTCTTTTTTAGGTTGAGTGTTTTGGTCCATAGTTTTTTTGATTTCCTTTGCATCTTTTTTTGTGTCGAGCAAATCATCGAGTGTGACTCCGTACAAGTTTGCAAGGGCAATAAGGTTATCTGTATCGGGAGAGGACTCGCCTCTTTCCCACTTAGATATTGCCTGTCGGCTGAGACCTAATTTTTCTGCCAAGAAGTCTTGGGACCAGCCTTTTGATTTTCTTAATTCATGCAACTTGTCTGCTGTTTTAATATCCATACTATCCTCCGTAGGACACAGCTCATTTGCTATGTCCGTATTGTACCAAACTGTGTCGGTGTTTTCTATACATTCTGCTTTACATTGGCGATTTTTTTACGCAACCGGTGGTTGCAACCGCCTATTTTAGCCGTTTTCGGCTACTTTTCTGTTTTTTCTGTTTCGTTGATGATTGTGTCTTTAAGCTCCTGTCGAGCGTCCACAACCTCCTGATGATATTTCTTAATTGCGCTGTAGAGCTCAGGAGAGCGCTTGCGCAAAAGGTGCATTTTTTCGTGGCGGCGGGAACGGAGCATACGGAAAGATTCTTCGTCCTCCACCTTAACATGCTGATAAATTTTTTCTCTGCGCTGTTCTATTCTGCGAGCAATTTCTTCCTGCTCGATGCCACTGGAGCGAGACAATTCGTCCAGATGCAACTCGAGAGATTCGAGCAAAATATCTTCGTCAAAATCACCTAAGCCGTGCCACAAATTAGCAAGTGACAAAAGACTGTCGGCATCAAGATTTGCGTCAGTGGCATTCTTTAAGATTTCGGCTGTGTACTGCTCAATTTTTTCTTGAGCCCGGTCGCCGAACGCCCACTCAAACTCGTGCATAAGCTGCAGCTTAAAATTAGTTTCCGGCGAGTCCGGCAAAGAATCGAGCACTCTCGACTCTACATCATACGGCTTAGTAAATCCTTGGGCACGGAGAGCTGCCGATATAGTACGGCGGACTCCTCCCTCGTCTATTATATAGCCCAACCCTAACTGTCTGAGTTGGTCATTTACGGTGTGCATATGCTCAACAAGATAAAATCTAATTCCCTTTTCTTTCAGCGATTTGTATATGCCCTCGAGAGTATCCGCACCTGTAGTGTCTATTGAGCCTATACCTCCGGCGTCGACAATAACGCATTTTGTGTCAGGCTTAATGGCATTTTCTATATCTTCTCTAAACTCTTTTACATTAGCAAAAAAGAGGTTAGCTCGGAATCTGTAGATAACAACCTTCTTGATGGGTCTGGCGTCGCTGTTAGTGTTCAAATCGAAGAATCCGCCTCTGCCACTGATAACTCCTAAAAAAGTTCGTGGCGGGTCGCTCTCACGAAGAACGACATTGACAAATGAAAGAATAACTCCGATAACTACACCTGCTATAGTGCCGAACACCAAAACTCCGAAAAATGCAGCCAAGAAAATATACATTTCTTTTTTATTGATTTTTCGTAATTTTTTAAACAAGTCAAATTCTATAGCGCCGAGCAAAGCACAAACTACTATTGCGGTAAGAACGGGCACCGGCAAATACTCAATAAAGCCGGTACAAAACAGAAGTATCACCGCCATAGAAAGTGCCGAAATGACCTGTGTAATCTGACTCTTGCCTCCGAACTGAATATTCATAGAGGTACGGGACACACTTCCGTTCACAGGGCAACAGCCTATGAAAGAAGAAACAACATTGCACACGCCGAAAGCGAGCACCTCATTATTGTCCTTTATGCGATAATCATTCTTCATAGCAAAGCTGTTCTCTGCCAAAAGGGTTTCTGCCATAATGACCACAGCTACCGCTATACTGCTGCTCATACCCTGAACAAAAGATACCGACGAAAAGTCGGGCAATACAAAACTGCCGAGGCCTCTGTCAACGTGAGGCAAAAGAGCGATGCCGGCATTTTTTGCAAAGCCGGTAAAATACTCAAAGCCTGCTGCAAGAAGCATAATAAAAACCGACATAGGAAATTTAGGCACAAATCTCTTTGCCAAAAGAATAACGGCAATACAAACAATGCCTAAAAGCAAGGCTCTGTAGTTAAAATCCGACTTAGCTTCTTTTACTATGTGAACAACAAGGTGCTGTATTTCGCCGGTCCCCGAAGTACCGCCGAACAGCTTTGGTATCTGCATAAGTATAATAGTGGCGCATATTCCGCTGACAAAGCCGCCCATTACAGGAGTAGAAACATACTCCGTAAGTCTGCCGGCTCTGAAAAGATAGAATATCAAAAGCCACACGCCTGTATAGAAAGTGAGCACAGGCACTGTCCTAATCGCCTCGGTACTGCCGGCGGCAATACCCATATTGGCGAGGACACCGCCGATAATGGCGGCAGGTGCGGCGTCAATGCCGAATATGTACTGCGGTGACGATGACATCAGCGCAAAAATAAACACAGGCAAAACAGAGCCGTACAATCCGTAAACGGCAGGAAGCCCCGCTATCTGAGCATATCCCATAGATATTGGAATTGACACCAGAGCAATAATAATTCCACTGATAATGTCACGGGGCAAATTATTCTTTTTTACACATTTGAGACCGCAAAACACGGTATCACTCCCTGACTCTCGCCTCTAACCTATAGATTGGAAAACCCTGAGACGAAAACTTTTCCTCATATTCGGTGACAATGTTGCCCTCAAAGTCGCTGTTATGCAGGTCGAGAGAAACATTGGAAATGACATAATTATTCTTAGAAAATGATTCTATAGAAAACTCAAAGAAATGCATATTGTCTGTCTTTTGGCAAACAGGTGCGCCCGGCTTTAACAATTCACGATAGATAGCTAAAAATCTGTCTGATGTCAAGCGATGGGAAGCATAGCTCTTCTTAGGATAGGGGCAAGAGAAGTTAAGAAAAATGCCCTCAAACATATTTTTTTCAAAATAGGACACAAGGTACTCGGCAGAGCAGTTGACAAACTTAATATTCTTCAGTCCCTCCTGCTGAGCTGCCTCACAGGCAATAACGATAACATTCTTCACCTTTTCGACGCAAATAATATTCGCATCGGGATTTTGGCGGGCGAAGGTACAGCCGAACTGTCCTTTGCCGCAGCCGATTTCGAGATACACGGGATTATCGTTACCGAACAATTCGGCAGTGTCGATAATATGCTTTTCGGTCTCTGCATCGTTAAAATTAAGACTATCGTTACGCATAGTAATCAGATAATCGGAAACTGCATCAAGGCGAGGTTCAAGATTCTTTTTGTGTCGCATTCTCATAAAAATATTCTCCAAATAATTATTTAACCAATATATTATAATATTTTTCCGCAGATATTACAATAAAAAATTGCGACAAAAAAGCGGTTGAGCTTATCCTTATGCTTTGGATTAACTCATACCGCTGTAATTTTTTTGCATATACCGTACCATTTGCAATCGGTACAAATTTTTGACGGAGCAGGAACTTCACCTTTTTTGAGGGCTTTTTTCACCGCCGTGTCATAGCGAGATACCTTCTTTTCGTCAACACATATGCCGTCAATATTATTTGGACAAGCGGAGCACACGCTGTCGCAGCTGTCAATTAAGATATAGCTGTTGCTCGCTATATTGTCCTTTATTCTCTGCATATTTTCACAAAATTCCTCAGAGTACCCCTCGCCTATAAAGCGAGGAATACACATAAGATGATGATACCTAATCTCAATCATTTCACAAATCTCTTAAGTCTGTTGGTGAGAATTGCGGCAACAACAATCTTAACAGCATCCGGTGCAAGGAAAGGAATAACGCACCAGCCGAGAATAGTACCGAGAGATGCAGGAGTGGCTGTCTTAGCATAAACTACAGCAAACCAAGCTGTACCGAAAGCGTAGCAAACGAGGATGCCAACTACCATAGCAACTACTATACACCACAGCTTGCCCTTAGTCTTATCACTTACAAAGCCAACAATCAGTGCTGTAAAAATAAAACCGATAATGTAGCCGCCTGTTGTGCCTGCGATGATGCCGGCGCCGCCGCTGAATCCGGCAAATACGGGAACACCGATTGCACCGAGCAAAATATAAACCACTGTAGCGAGAGTACCTCTTTTCATTCCGAACAAGCCGGAAATAAGGCAAACTCCCATAGTCTGCAATGTAATCGGAACGGTGAGCGGAATGGAAATCCAACTGCATATAGCAATCAGAGCCGCAGACAATCCCACATAGACAAGATCAATAGTGGAAAATTTCTTACTGCTTTTTGTTTTTTCTTCTGAATTTTTGATAATTTCTTCTGCCATAATATTGTCCTCCGAGAAGTGATGGTACTATTTTAGCAGAACAATTCACATTGTCAACCGTCATAAAGGTTTTGGTTTACAATTATTTATTTAATCAAAGGCAAAATACCATTGACAAAGGAGAGCAGAATACTTTATTATATAAGATGATGAGTTGTCCAGACGGTTGCGCACTCAGGTGTGAGGAAAGTCCGAGCAGCACAGAGCAGGATAACGGCTAACGGCCGCCGGGGGTGACCCTCGGGACAGTGCAACAGAAATAAACCGCCACTTTTTTGTGGTAAGGATGGAAAGGCGAGGTAAGAGCTCACCGAGAGGGTGGTAACATCCTCTGCCATGTAAACCCTATCCGCTGCAACATCGACAGGAGGGACGGTTGCTCGCCGCATAACTCCGAAGGATGGCTTGAGCACGGTGGTAACATCGTGTCGAGATAGATAATCGTCCACGACAGAACTCGGCTTACAGACAACTCATCTGACTAAAAAGAACGGAGACATTGCTATGCTCGTTAATATGAGAGACCTGCTGGCAGACGCAGAGGACGGCAACTACGCTGTAGGCTCGTTCTCTGTGGCTAACATGGAAATGGTGTTAGGTGTGCTAAAAGCCGCAAAGGAGCTCAGTGCTCCCGTTATACTTCAAATTGCTGAGGTCAGGCTGAAGCAATCACCTCTCGAAGTGATAGGCCTGCTTATGGTAGCTGCCGCAGAAAATGCAGACACACCTGTGGCAGTGCACTTTGACCACGGAAAGACTATAGAAAAAATCAGTCAGGCATTGGAGATAGGCTTTACATCTGTAATGTTCGACGGTTCTCATCTGCCGCTGGACGAAAATATAAAAGTAACCAATCAGGTGGCAGAAATAGCGAGAGAATATGATGCGGCTGTAGAGGCGGAAATCGGATGCGTAGGCGGCAGCGAGGACGGCAGTGAGGACATTGCCATCAACTGCACTAAGCCGGCTGACGCAGTACGATTTGAAAAAGAAGCGGACATTGACGCATTAGCCATAGCAATCGGAAATGCTCACGGAAATTACAAAGAGACTCCAAAGCTCCGATTTGATATACTGAAAGAGGTTGACGAGCTGACTGACACTCCCCTTGTGCTCCACGGCGGAACGGGAATCAGTCCCGAAGATTTTGTCAAATGCTCAAAAACCGGAATAAAAAAAATAAATATAGCCACAGCTACATTTGATTCGGTAGAAAAAACGGTAGCAGACAGCTATAAGAAAAATGAAATAAAAGGATACTATGATTTGCAGGCCGCCGAGGTAGAGGGTGCATACCAAAATGCAAAAAAGCATATTCTCATATTCGGCTCAGACGGCAAATGTTAGAAAGCAGGTAGAAATTATGCAAAATTATGTTACATTCGATATGTCAAAGCCTTTGGATTTCATTCCAATCGGAAGAATCGCCATTGACTTCAACCCGACAGATATGTATAAGCCATTGTCGGAATCATCTAATTTTAACAAATATGTAGGCGGCTCACCTGCTAACATAGCAGTCGGATTAGCTCGTCTCGGATGCAAGGTCGGTTTCTGCGGTTGTGTCAGCGATGACCAATTCGGTGACTTTGTTGTAGATTATTTTGAAAAAGAGGGGATCGACACCTCTAAAATAACGAGAGCGAAGAACGGCGAATGTCTCGGTCTGACATTTACGGAAATTCTGTCTAAGGAAAAATCCTCCATACTTATGTATCGTGACAATGTGGCAGATTTCTGCATGGCTCCGGAGGATATCGACGAGGAGTATATTGCATCTGCAAAAGCAATAGTTATCAGCGGCACAGCTTTGGCTCAAAGCCCATCAAGAGAGGCTTGTCTAAAGGCTATGATGCTGGCAAAGAAAAACAATACAAGAATCATATTTGATATAGACTATCGTGAATACACCTGGAAGAGCAAGGACGAAATAGCTGTTTACTACAGCCTTGTAGCACAGAATGCAGATATCATTATGGGCTCAAGAGAAGAATTTGACCTAACCGAAGGTATAGTAGGAAAGAAAGAATCCGACCCCGAATCTGCTAAGTACTGGCAGTCTTTCGGTGCCTCAATCTGTGTCATCAAACACGGCAAGGAAGGCTCAACCGCATACACAAATGACGGCAAATTCTACACAATCAAACCATTCCCCGCAGTAAAGCTGAAAGGCTTTGGCGGCGGCGACGGCTACGGCTCATCATTCCTGTACTCACTGCTGCAGGGCAAGGATATTATCGACTGTCTCGAATTCGGTTCTGCGTCTGCATCAATCCTTATATCAGCTCACAGCTGCTCCGATGCAATGCCGAGTGTAACACAGGTAGAGGCTTTCATCAAAAAGTCAAAGGAAGAATACGGCGAAATGGTCGCAAGAGCATAATCAAAAAGCATACAACAAAAAGGAAGGCAAATGCCTTCCTTTTTTGATTATGAATTAAATTCTATTTCTATGGTAGTGCCGACGCCTTCTACGGAGGAAACCGAAATGTGAGCGTCGTGAACCTCGGCAATATGCTTTACTATAGCTAATCCGAGGCCTGTGCCGCCGGATGCTTTGCTGCGAGATTTGTCCACCCTAAAAAATCTCTCAAAGATACGCTGCTGATATTTTTCGGGAATACCGATACCGGTATCACTGACAGTCAGCAGTGCGCCCGTAGGCACCTTAAGCACCTTAACGGTAACTTCTCCGTCAGGCTTATTATACCTGATAGCATTGTCGCAGAGATTATAGACCAACTCATCTAAAAGAGAGCTGTTGCCCTTTATATAACAGGATTCGTCGCCTTCATATTTCAGCATTACGCCCTTTGCCTGAGCATTGACCTCTAATGCCTCAATGGCATTTTGGCTGACCTTTGCTAAATCCACGCTCTCAAACACTACCTTGCCGTCGGACTCATCCAGCTGCGAAAGCTGAATAATGTCCTCGCTGAGTGAAACGAGGCGCAACGCCTGCTTGCGAATAGTGTGAGCAAACGGAACAACATCCTCCGGCTTAGCCATACCGTTTTCGATAAGCTCGGCATATCCGGCGATAGAGGTAAGCGGAGTTTTCAGCTCGTGTGATACATTAGCCGTAAATTCCTTTTTTTGCTTATCAAGAAGTTTTTGCTTTTCTCTCTGCTCTTTTATTTCGTCAACAAACGGCTGCAGTTCCTCATATGTATCAACGCTTTCTATATCATTTAGGTTTTCGCCAAGCTCAGTAACGGGCTTAATAATGCTCTTTGTAATAGCATAGCTGAGGGCAAGCGACAACAGCATAACAACGAGAGCAACGGCAGCATTGATTACAAGTGCCTTATAGAAAACGATATAAACTGTCTGTGCGGTCACTGCAACACGAAGCACATTACCGTTTTTCAGCTTTTTTGCATAATAATAGGTGCTCTTGTCTAATGTGGCGGACTTACGGATAGTAGAGCCCTCACCGCCCGACAACGCCTCCTTAAATTCGGGACGGTCGGCGTGACTGCCCATATTTTTTGCGTCCTCCATACTGTCCGCCAGGACTGTACCGTCGGAAGAAATCAAAGTAAGTCTGATATCTGATTTTTCGGCATTATTGATATAATCAAAATTTTTATCATCGGCGGAGTTGAGCTGAGCAACTACCACCGAAGCAACGGACTCAAGCTCGGATTTGGCCTGCTTGTCATAATACGAATGATAAACAAAAACAGTCACAAGGCTGGTAATAAGCACTATACCGAGTCCAAAAGAAAGTATTTTTGAAAAAGTCTTATTTACCATAACTAATCACCTATCTTATATCCGACATTGCGAATAGTCTTGATATTATCACCGGCAGAGCCTAACTTTTTGCGTAAAGACTGAATGTGCACATCTACGGTACGGTTGCCCTGCTCAAAGTCATAGCCCCAAATTTTTTCCATAAGAAGTTCACGAGTAAGAACGATACCACGATTAGCCAAAAGTGTTTTCAGTATTTCATACTCCTTGTATGTCAGCTCGACCACTTCATCATTTACAAAAACGAGATGCTTTTCTTCATCTACGGTTATTTCATTATATGTAAGAGTTGGAACCTCACTGCGTTTTACACGGCGAAGAATGGCTTTTACTCTGCTGATAAGCTCCATAACGCCAAATGGCTTAGTAACATAATCATCGGCGCCCATATCGAGTCCCTTTGCTGCATCAATCTCCCCTGTTTTGGCAGTGACCATAATAACAGGCAAATTTTGGTATGCAGGATTTTCTCTGATTTTTTTGAGAATTTTCAGTCCGTCATCTTCAGGCAGCATAATGTCAAGAATAATCAAAGACGGCTTTTTTTCTCTCATAGCGGCAAAAAGCTCTTTGCCGGTCTCAAACTCGCCGACCTCAAAATCGGAGTTGATAAGTGCATAGCTCTCCAACTCTCTGATACTGCGGTCGTCCTCTACTATATAGATAAGGTCTTTCATTTTTTTCTCCTAAATTTTGTACTTCATCAAATCTTTTTCAAACATCTCGAAAAAGTCTTCGTTATTCTTATTTTTGATAGCTTTCAAATACGAATGGGTTTGATAGCTTCTGTTGGACAATTCGATAACGCAAACAGCAAGATTTGAGCAATGATCTGCAATACGCTCAAGACTGTTGATAATATCAAAAAACAACATTCCGTTTTCTACACTGCACTCCCCTGCCTGCAATCTCTTTGCGTGGCGGGCACGAAGCTCCTCCTTCAGATTATCTACAACCTGTTCAAGCGGCTCTATTTCACTGGCAAGCTGACTGTCATCGGTCTCAAAAGCTGCCACAGCCTTGTGTGTAATATCTCTGACAGCACGGCTCATAATCTCAAGCTCTCTGTTGGCATCATCGCTGAAATGTATGCCCGAATTGTGCATACGGCGCTTTAGTTTAAGAATATTTGCGCCATAGTCACCTATACGCTCAAAGTTTCCTATTGCGTGATTCAGCTTTGACAGCTTAACAGAATCATCTATATTAAGGTTCATACTGCTGATTTTAACGAGATAGGTTTCAAGCTCATCCTCGTACTTATCAAGTCGCTTTTCGTTAGAGCTAATCTCATCATCTTTAGTATGAGAGTAAACACGGACAAAGTCAAGACAAAGATTAACATTTTTTTCTGCAAGCTCACCCATTTGGTCACAGCTCTCCTTTACCTTGTCAAGAGCAAAGGACGGAGACATAAGGAATCTTTCGTCGATAAGTTCCTCTTTTTTATCATCGTGCTTGTCGGGAATAATGAGACAAGCAAGCTTTTCCAGCTGTTTTCCGAACGGGAACAAAACGGCGGTTGCGAACACATTGAACAGTGTGTGTATGGTAGCAATTGTCGCACCGTTAGCAGTAGACTGCACTATAGGCAAATCAAATATTGCATTTGCACCATAGAACAAAATCATAGCCAGTGCTACACCGATAATATTAAATGTAAGATGAACCACAGCGGTACGCTTTGCATTTTTGTTTGTACCCACGGCGGCAATAATGGCAGTAATGCAGGTACCTATATTCTGTCCCAAAATAATCGGAAACGCAGATGCTACGGTAATAGAACCTGTAACAGACAATGCCTGCAAGATGCCCACCGACGCAGATGAGGACTGAATAACAGCAGTAAGAATCATACCTGCCAAAACGCCCAAAAGCGGATTTGAAAACTTTGTGAGAATACCCGTGAACTCGGGAACATTCTTAAGGTGAGCAACGGCTCCGCTCATAGCCTCCATACCGTACATAAGGACAGAAAATCCAACAAGGATAGAGCCGATATTTTTCTTTTTATCGCTCTTTGTGAACATATACATAACAAGACCGATAACAGCCAAAACCGGAGTAAACGATGACGGCTTTAGGAGCTGGAGGAACAATGTTCCGCCTTTGATACCGGTAAGGCTCAAAAGCCACGCAGTGACGGTAGTACCGATGTTTGCGCCCATAATGATACCGATAACCTGGTGCAAATCCATAATGCCGGAATTAACAAATCCCACAGCCATTACGGTAACGGCACTGGATGACTGAATGACACCGGTTACGGCAGCGCCTAAAAGCACACCTTTAATTCTGCTGTTGGTCATTCTTTCGAGGATGGACTCAAATTTTCCTCCACCCAATCTCTCTAATGACGAGCCCATATAGTTCATACCGAACAGGAACAACGCCAGTCCCCCGATAAGGGACAACACATTAAAAATTGACATAATAATAAACCTCACATTTTTATTACGGTTCTAATGTAAATTAGCGGAGTTAAATCACAGTTCGGTTAATGTTAAATCTATGTAAAATAAAAACCGCTCTGCCGAAACAGAACGGTTAGTATAAATTATGTAGCGATTATGCCATAAAGGTGCGGATAACCTGCTCGCAATCCTGTGCGTTCATAATCTTAGGAACAGGATAAAGCGGGTTGCCCTCCTTCAGTGCTCTGCTTACGAGAGTAGGCATATCCTCTTCTTTAATCATATCGAATTTTTCGGGGATATTCATAGCCTTATTCATTCTTCTGATTTCTGCGATAAATGCCTTACCCTTTTCGGAAACAGACATTGAGGATGAGGTGATGCCGATAAGGTCAGCGAGCTTAGCAAGCTGAGGATATGCAGCCTCTCCGTACCAGTCCAAAACATAAGGCAAAATAACTGCGTTTGCAAGGCCGTGAGGTGTTCCGTACAGACCGCCCAAATTATGAGCGATAGCATGAACATAGCCTACATACGCATGAGTGAATGCTCTGCCGGCATAATAAGAGCCCTTGAGCATATTGCCTCTTGCTTCGATATCCTTTCCGTCATTGTAGCATTTTTCGAGATTCTGATGAATAAGCACAGTAGCCTCTTCAGCCTCTCTGAGAGTTTCTTTGGTGTTGCTGTGGCCGATATATGCCTCAACAGCGTGTGTCATAGCGTCCATACCTGTAGTAGAGGTGATGTGCGGCGGCAGACCTACGGTAAGTTCCGGGTCAAGCACTGCATATTTTGGACGAAGACAAGTGTCGTTGATAGCATTCTTCTCGTGTGTTTCGGGATCGGTGACAACAGCGGCAACAGTAGTCTCGGAACCTGTACCCGCAGTGGTTGGTACTGCGAAGAACGGTGGGAGCTTTTTGTGTACCTTGAGCTGACCACGCATATCACGAACTGACTGATTAGGCTTTACAACTCTGGCACCTGCTGCTTTTGCACAGTCCATGGAAGAACCGCCGCCAAAAGCGATAATGCCCTCACATCCGTTCTGGATGTACATATTCTTTGCGTCTTCTATGTTGGGGATAGTCGGGTTTGGCTGAACGCCGTCATAAACAACATACTCAACTCCGCACTCATCCAGCTTAGCAAACATCGGGTCAAGCAGATGCAGTCCCATAAGTCCGCCGTCTGTAACAACGAGCACTTTGTTGATGCCTTTGTTCTTTATGAACTCAGGCAGCTTCAAAACCGAACCGGCACCTTCGAGAAGCTCCGGCTCACTCCAGTCCATAAAACACATAGCAACCTTAAAGCATTTTTGGTAAATTCTGTACCAAATCTTTTTTAAAGTCCAAAGCATTTCTTTTTCCTCCTTATTTTAGTCAATTTCATTTTACACTCTTTTCGCTCCCATTGCAACAGTTTTTTAACCGATGTCGCAAATTTAAAAAACTGTTGAAAAGAAAACCGACTTGTAGTACAATTTAAGCTGCAAATCATATATATGTATTCAAAAGAGGGATGAAATATGCCGAGATTTGATAACGAAGGCTTCGACAAAAATCGAGTTTCACGAAATGACAGACGAGACCGCTCTGTGCCCGACAACGAAAATTACTACGGCGGATACAACGAGGATTACAAAAGCAACGACTACTCCTCTGCTCCTGTAGTGGACAATCAGGGCAACAGATACTATGACGACTACAATCAAAATGATATTCAACCGCCTGTACGCAGTGAGAGACAAAACGGCTATAACGAGAACTACCGCAGAGAAGATTATGAAAACGCCTACAAAAACGGCTACGGAAACAATAACAGCGGATACAATGATCCTCTGCGTGGATTTGACTTACCCCAGAGGTCACAAAGAGGGCAAAACAACTCACCTAAGCACAGCGGTTCAAGGAACAAGAGCAGAGGCGGCAAAGGCAAAAAGCCAAATAAAAGCAGAGTGCTCAACAAGCCGAAAAAAATATTGCTGTCTATAGTTGCGGTATTGCTGGTAATAATAATCGCAATCAACTCTGTAATCAACGGAATACTGAACAAAATCACATATGACGAAAAGGTTGACAACAAATATGTTACCTCCTCTGAGCTGAAAAGTGATTCATCAGTCAAGAACATACTCCTGTTAGGTGTAGATGCAAGGTCAGATGATGATGCAAAAAAGAGTCGTGCGGATACAATGATGCTCATTTCCGTAGACTCAAAGCATAAGACGATAAAGATGACCTCATTCCTCCGTGACACCTGGGTATATATACCTGCAAAAGGAAGCAGTCAAAGGCTCAATGCAGCTTGCAGTTACGGCGGATACAACGGTGTTTGTGATACTATAGAATACAATTTCGGCATCAAGATAGACGGATATGTTGTGGCAGATTTCAGTATGTTCAAAATCCTCGTTGACAGCATAGGCGGTGTAACGGTAAATGTTACAAAGAAAGAAGCAAACGAAATAAACAGCCACAAAAAGCGCTACGGCAATGTTAAGATAAAATCGGGCAAGCACAAGCTGACCGGTGAGCAAGCTCTTGCTTATTGCAGAATAAGAAAAATCGACACAGACTTTATGCGAACAAAGAGACAGCGCACAGTTATGCGTTCAATAATAAAGGGCATAAAGAAAAGCGGTCCGATAACGCTTATGAAGATGGCAAAGGGTGCCGCTCCGTATATTGAAACCGATTTGACGAAAGGCGAAATAAAAAGAATCGCTTTTAAGGCTTTGATGTGTCTGAAGAACGATATGGCAGAAAGCCGAGTACCGTTTGAGGGAACATGGAAGTACGCAAATATCGGCGGTGCAAGCGTTATATCCATAGACAAGGATGCAAACAAGGAAAAGCTGATAGATTTAATCTACAACAAAACCGCAGAAGAAATAAAGGCAGAAAACAAATCCGACAAGAAATAATAAAAGAGACGAAGCTCTGTTACAAGGCTTCGTCTCTTTCTCTGTGTCTATTATTGTTTACAATTCGTAAATTGACAGTGCAAGTGCTATTTGGTATAATTAACATATTATTGTTTAAGGAGAAGTAATGTTATGTTATCTTTGATACCTATACCGAAGAAATCGTGTGAAAACAAGGGAACATACACCCTCCCCGCCGAAATCAAAATTAAAAGCGATTTTGATTTGCCGCTGTTAGAGGGAAAAGCCGAATTTTGTGACGACGCACCGATTGTCATCGAAAAGGACGAGGCACTGAACAAAGAAGGCTACACCTTGTGTGTAACACCGGACGGAATCAGAATCACTGCCGCCGCAAAAATCGGTGCATACTATGCGCTCCAAAGCATAAGAAAATTGGGCAAAACCGACTTAGGCAAAAAGGAGATACCCTGCTGTGTTATTGAGGATGAGCCTCGTTTTGCATACAGAGGAATCAGTCTCGATGTCAGCCGTCACTTTTTTGATGTAGACGAGGTAAAGAGATTTCTCGACAATGCCTTTATGCAAAAGCTGAATGTATTTCACTGGCACCTCACCGATGACCAAGGCTGGAGAATAGAAATCAAAAAATATCCGCTGCTGACCGAAGTGGGCTCTAAGAGAGCGTTCACCCAAGTAGGCGGATGGGGCTCAATAAAAATCATCAACAAGCCCTATGGCGGATATTATACTCAAGAGCAAATAAAGGAAGTTGTGGCTTATGCAAAAGAAAGAGGCATAACCGTCATACCCGAAATTGACTTTCCTGCTCACGCTGCTGCCGCCATTGCATCCTATAACTATCTTGCCTGCCGTGAGATAAAGAGCGATGTACACGGATTTTTCGGTGGAAAATATCCAACCGTTGTAATGAAAAACCTGCACTGGAACAGAACAGTTTGCTGCGGCAAGGACAGCACATTCGAATTTATATTCAATGTACTTGACGAGGTTTGTGAGTTGTTTGACGCACCGTACATTCATATGGGCGGAGACGAAGCTCCGAGAGATGAATGGAAAGAATGCCCTAACTGCAAAAAAGTTATGGCAGACAACGGTCTCAAGATTGAGGAGCTTCAAGGTTGGTTCACCAACAAAATCAATGCTTATCTAAAAACGAAGGGCAAAAAGCTCATCGGCTGGAACGAGATACTGAAATCGTCCAACTTAGATACAAATGACAAAAACATTGTCGTTCAGTACTGGACACCGCAGAGAGATAAAAATGCAGAAAAGTATGTCAATGCAGGCGGAAGTATGATTATGAGTAATCACCAATCCTTCTACTTTGATATGCCGTATGCACAGTATTGCCTAAAGAACACATATGACTACAGACCCGAAAAATTCGGTGTGAACAGCGAGAATGTAAAAAATGTTTTAGGCATAGAGGGTGAACTTTGGACAGAGTGGATACCCGACAGAACGAAGCTGGATATGATGGCTTTTCCACGCATACTCGCACTGTCCGAAGTTGCATGGTCACCCGAAAGCAATCTCGACTACGACAGCTTTAAGATGAGAATGGACGATGAAAAGCCTGTACTCGATAAACTGGGAATAAACTATGCCGTAGACAAGGTATCCATGCCAAAAGGATTATTCCACAAAGGCAAAATACGCAAGAATTTCAGCAAAGGAAACACCTACCTTGAGGTAGAGTTAAATAAAGAATACAAATCTAAAGGAGAGCGGTAACTTATGAATATCAAAGAGTTCCCACAGGCAGTCATCAACGAAAATGTTGACTACACCGTAAAAGAGATTACCAATGTAATCAAGCGCTACGGTCCAAGAGAATCGGGCAACGAAAACTGCTTGGCTACCCAAAAGCACATCAAAAAAGAAATGGACACATTTTGTGACGAAACAGGATTTGAGACCTACAAAATGGCACCTAAGGCATTTTTGCACTTTACAAAAACAGTATCGGCGGCAATCATACTTTCAGTCGTTGTTTGTCTCATTCTTACATTCACAAATGTTTTTGCAGAAGTAGGCCCGTCACCGTTTTTTGTACCGACCTGCATAGTAGGCGGTATCGTGGCAGTCAGCCTGTTCATCACAGTAATGGAATTTTTGCTGTACAAGCAATTCTGTGATGTATTCTACAAGAAAAAGGAAGCACACAACTTTTATGCTAAGCGTAAACCTACAGGCGAGGTTAAGCGCAGAATCATAATCTCAGGTCACTGTGACTCGGCTTACGAATGGCGTCACATCTATTACAGCAAGAAAAAGCCTCTTTTCGGTCCCCTTATGGGATTGTCAATCGTGAGCGCAGTAATTTCTTTTGTTGTAGCAATAATCACAATTATCGCTAACTTTGCAGATATGGGTTCATTCGGTGAATTTGTCGTAAACTACGGATACTACTGGCACTGCGTTACAGCTTTAGCTATGATTCCGCTGTTCTTCTTCGTTGACTTCAACACCCTTTCACCAGGTGCCAATGACAATCTGACCGGCACATATGCCGCTGTATGCGCTCTGCGTATGCTGGATATGGCAGGAGTAGAGTTTGAGAATACCGAGGTAGTCGCAATGATTACCGATGGCGAAGAAGCAGGACTCAGAGGCTGCAAACAGTGGGCTAAAGACCACAAAAAAGAATATACCGAGGAAGGCGTTGATACAGCTATTCTCTGTGTTGATACACTGGCTGACCTTGGATATTTCAATGTGTACAGCAAGGATATGTCAGGCACAGTAAAGCATGACAGCGCATTTTCACAGCTGGTTAAGGACTCAGCAGAAGATGCAGGATATGACGACCTTAAGTTTGCTAATGTATTCTTCGGTTCTTCAGATGCTGCCGCTTTTTCACAGGCAGGAATCAAAGCTACCTGCTTAGCTGCAATGGATCCGTCTCCGGCTGACTACTATCACAATCGCCGTGACTCCTATGACAGACTCGTACCGGAGGCTATCAAAGAAGGCTATGAGATTGTACTCTCAACTATTTTGAACTTTGACGAAAAGGGTTCTGAAAACAAATAAACGAGCATAACAAAATCAGCTCCTATCGAAACAGAAACGATAGGAGCTGTTATTTTTTGTTACATCTGTTTTTCTGACTTTGTGTCGCTTATTGCTTTAAACAATGACAGCTTGTTATTGTATGGCAAATCACATGTCATATGCCATATCATAATACCTCCCAAGCCGGCATCGGCAACGAAAGCTGTTTTGTCCGAAATCATTTGAACCGAATTTATGTACTGCGGTGCAGTCATAGGATTACCGTCATGATCAAAATCATTGAAATAAATGAGATTTGTGTATCTGTCAAGCTTGCCTTCAAACTGGTTATAATTTCCCCAATAAGCAAGTTTATTGGTAGGGCGTGAATAAAACGGCACACCGAGGTCCAATTGTTCTGCCTTAAATCCGCCTTTGAGCATTTTGTTTATTCCGTTTACTGTCACAGGGAATATAGAATGATATCCGTGAGCAGTAAACATATCATAGAGCATAACCTCTGCTCTGTCGATAATTGGTATAACATCATCATCAAACTGCAGGTCCCATGGTGCCACTGCGAGAGATATAATTTTGTCCGGAATGGCGGCATCAAGTTTTCGCAAAAAATTATTGAACATCTTCCACTCATTTTTGCTGTTAGGGAACTCATAGTCCATATCGTAGCCGTCAAAGCCGTATTCTGTAACAAACGCCTTTATATTAGAAACAAGCTTATCTACATTGCTGTCGCTGAGCATAGAAATAATATCAGCATTGTTATCATTGTACGGCATGGCAATATCGCAAATCAGATTTATGTTTTTGCCCTCTGTTTTCTTTTTGATTATATTTATCTTTTCGGCATAGACACTTTTATCAATTTCTTTTCCCTCATTGTCAACATAGATAATGTTACCGTCCTTAGTATATTTAGCAGTACCGAAAACTATAATGTCTGTGAGAGCATCAACCATAGAAAAATCAGTTTTTTCGTTTACTTCATTCGCCACAAGATACGAATTGACACGCATTTTGTTCGCATTTTTGCTCTTTATATTGTATACGCCGATGTTATACAATCTGTATCTACCGGAGGATTGATTAACAAAAATGCGCAAATAACGATAGCTGACATCGCCTAAAAAGCAAGTGTGACCGCCCTCGATACAATCACTTTGATATAAGAATTTGTAGTCCTTGTCTTTATCGTTACTGCCATATATTTGGAACAACGTAACCTTTTTTCCACGCTCCTGGAGAACGACAGTATTAAAATCCGTCGTCTTGTTTAAATCGACGGTGATAAAATTGTTTTCTTCCATTTTGCCCTTCAGTTTAAAAGACTTTCTTATTTTTCCGTCACTTTTGATATACTTTGCATTAGCCGCCAAATTATCATATTTTGAATAAGTTTCATTCATGATACTTTTTCCGTTGGCACTGCAACCGAGAAGCACTGTAACAGCAGTAACAACCGCCATAACCAAAGCCAAAAATTTAACCCATTTTTTCATAATTTCTCCCTATTCCTACTTATCTTATATAGTAAACTCTGTTTGATTTTATTTCGTATGGTGACGGATAGTCGCCGTCGGTATAGCCTACGGCACAGTGGCCTATGCCCTCCCATTCACCTTCAATACCAATTGACTTGAGCAAATTCTTGCCCCATTCAGACTCAAATTCTTCCTTAGCTCTATGAATCCAACAGGTGCCGAGGTCTAAATCGTGAGCCTCGAGCATCATATTTTCCATAACAAGACTGCCGTCGTAGACACGATTTGCATTGTTCTTGTCGCCCAAAACCAATAGAATCGCCGGAGCATTATAGAAAGGATCAAAGCCGTCAGCCCATCCGCCTATTTTTGCATTTTCTCTGACAAATTCACTGCGCATCTTTTTGTCCGTTATCTGTACGATAACAGTACCCTGCTTTCCTCTGGAGCTGGGTGCATAGAGACCCGCCTCAATAATTTTGTCCAGCAAATCCTGCGGAACTGCATCATCCTTGAACTTGCGAACACTTCTTCTGCTCTTAATGTTATCCAATACCTGACTCATAAATAAAGCCCCTTTCATATATATTTAGCAGTAAAAGGCTAACTGTCTTTCTTCTGCTTAGAATCCAAATAATGTTTTATGGTATCCAAAAATATTTCGCCGTACTGCTGTGCCTTAGCATTGCCGACTCCCGAAACCTCCAAGAACTCGCTCATAGTACGAGGTAATTTTGCGCACATATCCACGAGTGTCGCATCATTAAAGACAATATAAGCCGGAACATTCTGCTTATTAGCCAGCACCAAACGGAGTTGTTTCAGTCGAGTGAACAGTGAGGTATCAATGTTATCCATCACCTGCTTTTTGCTGAGTTTTCGCTCAACAGTAACTGTTTTTGACTGCTTCATAGTAAGCGTTTCTTCTCCATAGAGGACGGGTTTGCTATGCTGTGTCAGTTTGAGCACAGGATACCGTCCGCCGAAAACAGACAAATATCCTTTTTCACAAAGGAAGTCAATAATATCTCTCAGCTGCTTTTCACTGCACTCTTTCATTATTCCATAGGTAGACTGCTCATCCAAATGGAGCGAAAGTATTTTTTCACTTCTGCTGCCACGGAGCACTCCGCATATTACAGTTATGCCAAATCTGCCTTTTGTTTTTGCCACGCAGGACAAAATCTTTTGGGCATCGACAGTAATGTCAACTGTTTCAAAATTGCCAAGGCAGTTTGAGCAATTACCGCAGTAGCTTTTGCCGTGCTCACCAAAGTAGCGGAGCATATATTCTCTCAGACATTCGCCGGTGGTGCAGTAATAGGTCATATATTTCAGTCGTTGCTCATCAAGCTCCCTAACTCTGTCCTGCTCCTCTATCGTAAGTCCGGGATTAGGAGCAGAACGCTCAATCAAAAATCGATTTGTATGCACATCCTTAGGGCTGTAGAGCAAAATGCAATCAGACCTTTCGCCGTCACGGCCTGCTCTGCCCGCCTCTTGATAATAATTTTCGATATTCTTAGGCATATTGTAGTGAACAACATAGCGCACATCCGACTTGTCTATACCCATACCGAAGGCATTGGTGGCAACCATAACCTTTTTTCTGTCAAAAACAAAATCGTCCTGATTACGATGGCGTTCTTCCTCACCAAGCCCTGCGTGGTAGCGTGTAGCACTAATATCACTTTTTAACAGCAAGTCGCACACTTCTTCTACATTTTTACGGGTGGAACAATATATTATTCCCGATAAGTCGTCATACTTTCTTACAAGCTCCAGAACACGCTGATTCTTATACTTAGGCTTTTCTACAGAAAAATAAAGATTAGGTCTGTCAAATCCTGTAGTAACAGTGTAGGGATTTTTCAGTTCCAAAAGGTTACGGATATCCTCTTTAACCTTATCTGTAGCTGTTGCAGTAAAAGCACCGACTGTAGGTCGTACCGGGAGCAAACGGATAAACTCGTTTATCTTCATATAAGCAGGGCGAAAATCCTGCCCCCACTGTGACACGCAATGCGCCTCGTCTATCGCAACCATAGAAATTTTAACATTTCCGGACAAGTACAAAAAGCTCTTTGTCACAAGTCTTTCGGGCGCTACATACAAAATTTTATACTGTCCCCTAACGGCTAAATCTATTACCTTTTTGTACTGTACCTCACTCAACGTGCTGTTAAGAAAAGCGGCAGGCACTCCGCTCAAATTGAGAGCGTTGACCTGGTCTTTCATCAAGGAAATCAGCGGAGACACAACTATGGTTATTCCGTCAAGAAGGAGTGCAGGCACCTGATAGCAAACGGACTTGCCGGCACCTGTGGGCATAATACAAAGTGCATCCCTGCCACTGAGCAAACAATCCACTATGTCCTCTTGTCCGGAGCGAAATGTGTCGTGACCAAAATATTGCTTTAGCACAGCGTGTTTATTATCCATACAATTCACCTACGGACATTATACCATACTATTGCCCACAGCACAAACAAAAAAGCAGAACTGTTATCTTTTTGCGACAACAGTCCTGTTTTTAGTACACACGGATTATATTATCTTTTTGTTTTGTGCCGATTTAAGTTGTCGCAGGAATGTCAATAAAAACGGAACGGAAATTACAGCCGAGATTACATATGCAACAGGCTGGCTGATTTCGATACCCGTAACGCCAACTATCTTGGACAGCACAAGCAAAACCGGAATAAAAATCAAACCGTTTTGACAGCAAGCAAGAAAAAAGGCTCTGACAGATTTTCCTACGCTTTGGAATGTCATATTGGCAGTCATAACAGTAGGCATAAAAATCATTGCAAGACACATATATCTGAGTGCCGGAACGCCCACTGCGATTACCTCTGCGTCCTTTCTGAAAAACTGCACAACATACGGTGCAAAAGCAAACATAAATGCCGACAACATAGCAAGAACGATTGTTCCGAAAATCCACAAAAAGCTGATTGCCTTGCGAACACGGTCGTATCTCTTTGAGCCGTAGTTAAAGGCAGAAACGGGCTGAAAGCCCTGACCTATACCTACACACACGCTGAAAATAAGCCCCGAGCATTTGGACACAATACTCATAGCGGCGATACAAGCATCACCATATCCGGAGGCCGCAAGATTAAGCATCATGGTAGAACAGCTGTTCAAGCCCTGGCGGGCAAAGCTCGGTAGTCCTGTGGAAATAATTTTCCAAAACACCTTTGAATCAAATGTAAAATATTTTAACTTAATTCTGCTCTGCGGCCTTTTCAATAAGAACACAGACAGCAGAATAGCCATACTGATATACTGACTAATCATCGTGGCGATACCTGCGCCGCTGATACCCAACTTAAACACAAAAATAAGCAGTGGGTCGAGGGCAATATTGAGCACACCGCCTGTGGTGAGTCCTATCATAGCCATATTAGCCATACCCTCATACCTGAGTATGTTGTTCATTACGCATGAAGTGGTCATAGCCGGACCGGCTATCAAAATATATCTGCCGTAGTCCATAGCATACGGTAATATGGTATCGGTACTGCCCAACAATTTCATAAACGGTCCTAAAAATATTAGGCCCGGAATCATAACAACAAATCCAAAAAACAGTGCCCAAAAGAAAGCTGTAGAACAAAATGTTCTTGCTCGTTCAATCTGCTTTGCACCCAATAATCGACTGATAATACTGCCTGAACCTTGACCAAGCATAAAGCCAAAAGCCTGCAGTACACCCATAAGGGTGAACACTATACCCGTTGCACCGCTGGAAGATACATTTATCTTTGAGGCGAAGTAGGTATCTGCCACATTATATATAGTAGTTATCAGCATACTGATGACGGTGGGCACCGCCAAAGTAATTATCAATTTTTCAACCGGAGTTTCAGTCATTCTTTTGAACTGAGCACCGGCTCGTTCTTCTTCGTTACCTTTCATTTTTCACCTAACATTACAGTCGAACAGAAATCCCCTGCTCGTTCAAATACTTCTTTAGCTCCGGTACGGGCAATTCATTAAAATGGAAAAGGCTCGCCGCCAAAACAGCATCTGCCTTGCCCTGCGTAAAAGCGTCTGCAAAATGTTCTGCTTTTCCTGCACCTCCGGAGGCAATAACGGGTATGCCGACGCTTTCACTTACTGCTCGCGTAAGCTCTATATCGTAGCCCGTCTTTTGACCGTCTCTGTCCATAGAAGTGAGCAAAATTTCTCCGGCGCCTCGTTCTTCAGCCTCTTTTGCCCACTTAACAGCATCGATACCTGTAGGTATTCTGCCACCGTTAAGATAAACCTCCCAGCTGTCACCGCTGCGCTTTGCATCTATGGCACATACTACGCACTGAGAGCCGAATTTATACGCCGCATCGTTAATAAGCTGCGGATTACGCACAGCAGCGGAATTGACCGAAATCTTGTCGGCGCCCGCTCTCAACAATTCTTTAAAATCATCAACTGTTTTTATTCCGCCGCCTACGGTAAAAGGAATAAAAACTGTATTTGCTACTCTCGAAACAATATCTATCATGGTGCTTCTGCCCTCGTGAGTGGCTGTTATATCCAAAAGGACAAGCTCATCTGCGCCCTGTTTGTCATAGGCTGCCGCACATTCAACCGGATCTCCTGCATCTCTCAAATCGACGAACGAAACACCTTTTACTACCCTGCCGTTTTTTACATCGAGGCAAGGAATTATTCGCTTTGCATACATAACCGCTACCCCCTATTTCATTGCTACAAAATTCTTCAGCAATTTAAGACCTGTTTCGCTGCTCTTTTCCGGATGAAACTGAGTAGCACACACCTTGCCTTTTTGTACGGCGCACTGAATGGTTACACCATACTCGGCAGTGCCTGCAACAACGGAAGGTTCTGCATTTTTGAGATAATAAGAATGAACAAAATAGAAATAGCTGTCATTTGGAATATCCGAAAATATGCCGTCATTTTGTTTTAGGCTCACACTGTTCCAACCCATATGCGGAACCTTGAGTCCCATATTCCCCGGGATAGTGACAATATCGCCCTTGAATATTCCAAGGCCGTCAACGCCCGGACTTTCCTCACTGGACTCAAACAAAAGCTGAAGACCGAGGCATATTCCAAGAAACGGTTTTTCACCGTTTGCCGCATTTTTTATAACATCTTGAAGGTTGCGCTCTCTTATGGATGCCATTGCATCGCCGAAAGAGCCTACACCCGGCAAAATTACATGGTCGGCACTCTCAATTTCTACCCTGTCCATAGTGATTTCGCTGTCACAGCCCAAGTAATCCAGCGCTTTTTTTACGCTTTGCAAATTACCTGCGCCATAGTCTATTATCGCAATCATATCTATTCTCCTAAAGTTTGATAGATATATTTTAACACAAGAAAAATGAATTAACAAGATTTGATAATTATTTTTGTATATGTTGACAAATCGCCTTTGTAATGTTAAAATACCCATTGCAATTTACGGAGACGTATCGAAGTGGTCATAACGGGGCTGACTCGAAATCAGTTAGGGAGCAATCCCCCGCGAGT
>ERZ1106973.267-NODE-267-length-69518-cov-6.103120_pt1 | contig 69518 bp, 46 predicted proteins | sample MGYA00403686_ERZ1106973 | MGnify/ENA primary metagenome ERZ1106973 (study PRJEB35170, sample SAMEA104062408) | human gut metagenome | biome: human gut; feature: human-associated habitat; material: faeces | place: Denmark | collected 2012-11-06 ...
GAGTATTCAGTAAAACTGATGATACGGGCAATATCATTTGTATGTCACCGGAAGAGATAACCCGGTATTACAACCGTTTTATGAGAAATACCAGGAATGATCTTTTCAATCAGGCGTACAAGATCAACAGAATAAAAAGGGACGTTGTGCTAAATCTGATTCCGAAGTATTATGACTCATGGGTGTTGGATGATAACGAAAAATCGGGTATCACATTCTACCCCGTCGATCTGTGTCCTCTTGGAGTAACCATAGGTACCCATATTCTTGTCTTCGAAGGGGCAGGAGATATTCTACTTAGAGAATCTAAACACTTCACCCTACTTGATGTCGGACAGAAATACAATTCCGTGACTGAGTTCAAGAAGATGGGGTTCAACCTGTCACGTAAGGAGGAGTTTGATGAAAACAGATTCACAGATTTTATAGACGCCATAGCAGGGGTGATCAATAAAAAGACACTGATCGTATGCTGGAAAGGCATAAATGGGGAGAATGGTGTTGCCGGACAATCGGAATATGCAGATAAAATTAAGGAGGCGTTATTAAAGAAAGGCATTGCCCAAGAATTACCATATGTCACCTATTATGGTTCTTCGGATAACAAGAGTACCAATGAATACAGGGATATAGACCAGATTATATTATGCGGGAATTGGTCCCTGCCTAATACCGAAGCAGCCAAAATACGACGGGCTTATGGTACAACGACTGACCCGCAGAAACATAAGGATTGGTTCTTCAGTCAACTAATCACAAGGATTGGCATAAGAAAGCATCAGCCGGGTACATATACGGTATATTACACGGAAGATTTTGATGATGACTTTATAGAAAGAATGAAAGTATACCTAAATGAAAGCAGGATATTAAAGCCATACAACAAGAAACAGCCGGATTGGAAAAACAGGCTGGACACAATGAGTATACGGGGGAACCTTAAAAATGAAATTGTGCTATTGGCTATGGATGATGAGAATATGAGGAATGCTGTCGGTATGGATCGGGAATACACTAAAGAGGTCAGTTTTGATTATCTGGAGAATTTGGGGGTAAAGAGATATGTGAGGGAAAGGCGTAAATATAATAAACTGATAGAGACATTAGGTAAAATTAAAATAACCCTGATAATAAAATAAGAAGGATTGGGTATGGTGTTTTAGCCTGCCCACTCTTCTCTAAAACCATACTATACTTTACCCGCCTTTTTTTGATGGTCTAGCTATATATATATGAGAAGTAAAAAAAAGCGGGTAGATATAAATAAAAACATATAATAGATTGAGATAGATAAACAGATAAAAAGTGTATATGCAAATTATGACAAATGTATATAGTATAAAGAGAGAAGACATGCTACGCTGTCTCTCAAAGTGATACAGAAAAAAACTTAAAACATTTTATCTCCCTTCTCTTATCACTAAGGAAAGAGCACGAAGTGGTCTCTCTCTTGTTTATTCAATTATTTATTTACATTACTTTTATTCCAGTCTATTACCATAAATACTGAACATAGCACCTCCAATAAAAAAGAGAGGCTATTATAATTATAAAACAAAAAGACTATGATTAACAAAACAGTCAGTTACTACAACAATGCAGATGATTCAAAAAGTAAAATCCGTTATAACCTTGATTATGTCCTGGGTATGATTAGAGACGATCAGGAACTATTCCAGCAAACGGTAAGACTTAGATCTATATCGACAGAAGAAGAATACAAGCAGGCGAAGAAGTTGTTACCAATGATTGCTCCCTCGGGCGTATTTGATTACCGGAATGATAATCCGGAAAATCTCAGGGAATATTCCAATGTGTTGGTTCTGGACTTTGACCATTTCCAAAACCACCATGATGCCGGGGAATTCAAGAGAAACCTAATCGATAATGCAGACCGTCTTTATATCTATGCACTTTGGTTTTCACCGAGTGGATTAGGAGTAAAAGTAGCAATGATTCATGATAACACAAACCCTATGTATCATAATGAACTCTTCAGGTGTATTAGAGAACAACTCTACCCAGGAATACCAGAGTTTGATGATAAATGCGGTAATCTTAGCCGTACATTTTTCTTAAGTTCAGATCCGGAGATTTATATCAATCCGCAACGGGATTATCTTACCCCTTATCATTTTGAGCATTCCCCATCTATCAGAGCAACTCCTATGAAAAGCTATAATCAGGGTTACATAAGCAATTGTTTCACACATACCACGGCAGAAATAATCCAGAATAATTGTTTTCAGATACAATGGAAAGACAAGACACTGATCAATTACATAGATAAGAAGTGGCGCCTGGAATATCCTGAATCCTACGAGGACGGTCACAGGCATCAGTCTATCCTGTCAAGAGCTAAATGGTTATGCAGGTATGGTGTGCTCTATGAAAATGCATTGGCATATCTCACCGGGACATTTGGATTGCACGGGATTGATAAAGCTGATATAGAAGCTATGGTTATCAATAATTATAATACCAACAGAGGAGACTTCGGAAAGGACAGAATGAGGTTGTACCTGAAAAAAGAAGAGGGCAGGAACTATAGGAACCAGAAACTAAAAGGGGAATAAAGTATTCGATTGTAGTTTCTCCTCCGTCCCCAATCACTCCATAGCCTTATTAGGGAAGAAATAATACTCACATATGAAGAGTACCTGAAACCAAAAGTATCCTACTACTTGAATTACCACATATCAAGAAGCAAAGGGAACACTACGGCGGAAGGTACTCTTTATTTTTTCTTTTTCTTCTCACCTTAAAAAAATGCCGAAAACTCTACTACGAAGCCCTGAAATCCCTAACTATGATATTAAACACTTAAATTTATGACAGATACATCCCAACTCTGGTATTCGCTCAACAAGGATTGTAGTGACATATCAAAAACTCCGGTAGAATCATACTCCGATTCGAAAGAGCAAACGAATAAATTCTCCGATGATATAAAGGCTTTAGGAGAATATTTCCCTCAACTGGCTTCTCTATTGAATAAAAAGGATAGTACGAACTATAACTTAACATTAGAAATAAGCCTTAAAGAAATATTTGTTCTATGTCCACGTGGAAGATGTAGAGCAGACAGATATGGAAAACTCCAGGAATATCTGAAAGAGAATTACAACACAACTTTAATTATTAAATCACAAAAAACTAACTAGTATGAAAGTAAAAAGATTTTCAACAACAAGAGATGAAGGATTAAAATGCACTGATTCCGAAAGCTATATTGATGAGAACGGTATCTTATACCCCCGGCTAGCAAAGATGCCAATACAGGACTTGTCTTTGATTGCCAATTTTAGAGTAGAAACGATGAAGCGTTATTATACAGGAGATATACGGGAAGTAGATTACCCCATAGTCGAGCTTCTAATGGACGGACTCTCTGATATTCCGGTAAGACACAGAATCAGTTGTTTTGAGAATGCAGTATTCATCCAAATAAAATATCCCCCTAAGTTATATGCGACTGATGACGCTAATTACATCTCTATAGAATTGGCTGCTCATATATTCAGTCTGACTACCTCTGATATGACAGATATAGCGGATGAAGACGGGGAATTATATGAAGATGAAGATGGGCATTCATTGGTTAGCCTAGAATGGCTGATAGATACATATGAGGATCGGTTATGCCAACTTGTTAATTACGAGATACTAAGTTTCAAAACTGACGGACAAGGAGAAATATCAATAATAATAGAAAGAAAACTGGAGTAATATGAAAAAGAAAATATTCGTTATGGGCAAGGTGTATGATTTGAGTACACTGGGAGTTAATGAGATAGAAAATGCTGTTCAGGCGGATCTGGATAAGGTCTTTAATGCCGATGGAGTCAAATTTAAGCTTAGAGAAGTATCGGGAAAAACATTGGAGCTGACATTTCTACGCAAGTACAGGGAGGGGGAAATAGACTGGCTGAATTATGATCCGAAGACAATCTATAATATTGATGCCAACATAATCACCGGGCATAGTTTTAATGGCTTCAGGATACCGGATTACTGGGGAGGCGTTCCTTTCGGGTATACGTTTTTCATGCCGAAGAGAGAATTTATAGGATGCTATAAAAATTCGGCTGTGCTACTTGGGGCAGATCAGATAGAGAGAGTTAAGATCACAGCAAAACCGGAGAAAGTAGTTATGAGGTTGATGTTTTAAAGCAAGAGAGAAGATAGTTAGGGATAGCTGTCTTCTCTATATTTTTGTTCTTGAACTAAAAAAAGGATTGTGACCGATGCAGATGGTTACTTGACATGCGAAGTTGGTTTGGATAGATTCAGACTGACCGAGACGTGGGGAGAAATTGATAAGCCATGCAGACTAGACCGTCTTCACTTGTACGCTGTATGAGTCTCTCCGGGTGGAAAAAGGTATAAAAGCTGCAATGATACATGACAATACTAATCCTGAATATCACTACAACCTTTTCTGGCAGATAAAGAAGAATTTATATCCGAACACCAAACAGTTAGATGAAAAGTGTGCCAATCCAAGCTGTACATTCTTCCTCTCTTCAGTTCCAGAAGTCTATATCAATCCGAACAAAGAACAACTTGCACCGTACCATTTCGAGTATGATCCTTCCATTCCTGCACCTTCCAAGAAAAGTTATAATAAGGGTTGCTCAAGTGAAAGTTTTATCCATACAGAAGAAGAAATGGAGAAAATTGTCGGTTATCAGTTGTTATGGAAAGACAAGACATTGATCAATTACATAGACAAGAAGTGGAGAAAGGAATATCCGAAAAGCTATGAGGACGGAAACAGACATAGATCAATCCTTGCAAGAGCCAAGTGGTTATGTAGGTATGGAGTGCTTTATGAACATGCACTTTTCTATCTTACCGGAACATTCGGATTACATGGAATTGCGGAAGAAGATATAGAAGCAATGGTCGTTAATAACTACAACGCAAACCGTGATAATTTTGGGGAGTATCAGATGGAGCTGTACAATAAAAAACAGGAAGGACGTGCATTCCGTAATTTGATATTGAAAGAAAATACACCCTTTCAGAAATAAGTTATAACGACAAAAGAGGAGACAATGCTATCGCGAACAGTTGTACATTATGGGGAGTTGTTTTCCTTTTTTTATTTTTAAAAATATTAGGAAGTACAAATTTGTCCTTTATACCTAATTTATTACTTCATATTTTTATTTTAATCAGAAAAAAGAGTAAACAGCCTCTACTCTACAAGATATAAACAATTGACAACTAACACTTATTATAGGCATAATTAAATGAGTTCATATCGTTATATTTTTAGAGACACAGACTTAAGAGAGAGAATGTTAATAAATAACAATTCTCTCTCTTTTCCTATGGCTTGGCACACCTGCATACCTCCGGTTCAGGTAACAATTTAGCTGCACAATTGAACTTCTGATTATCAGGCAAATTTTTAGTTTTCCCAACCCCCTTCTGCATCCATTCTTTAAGTTCTCCCAGATGATGCTGATAAATACCTCGCGGAGTATCCCGATATTTCTTGCACAACGAAGCTGCTATACCTACTACTTCCCCCATCATACCTGTGGTACGCATTACTCTAACTGTCCCTAACGCTACATGCGTCACACTGATATTACGTCCTGCCATGAATAAGTTTTCTACATTTCTGGAATATAAACAACGATATGGAACAGCATAAGGATGAATAAAAATATGTTTAGTAGAAGCCTTGAACTCCGCACCAGGGAATTTTTTGGAGTTTTCAGGATCCGGAAAATGCAAATCAAGACTCCAGGTCGTTGTAAAAGAAGCATCTTCATGAAAAACATTTTTATCAATATCATCCTGTTTTAAAATATAATCTCCTAACAATCTGCGAGATTCTCTTTTACCTGCAATATAAGCCACCCATTCTAACTCACGATTCCTATATTTATTATTGTCTTTCAAATGATTTTTGAGAAAACTCCAGTTTGAGTAAACAACCAGTAGACCATAGTCACGAATACGTTCTGCGTCATTTATTGGATCTAAATTCATTCCCGTTTCCCAAGTCCATTCGCCCTTTATTACTTTCTCACAGTTACTTTCATTGAAATCTATCCCATAATTAAATTGCGGAAAAGAAGTTTTCTCTTTCACATCCTTAGAGTACCATTGTACAGAAGCTCCCATAGTCATCCGATCAGCTGTTAAAGGGGCAAGTTGTTCTTTAAACTCACTACGTGCTTCACGCCCTATCCGATAGTCAGCACCTGCTAAATATCCGATAGTAGCATCACCTGTACAGTCAGAGAAAAGCGACGATTCCAAACATAGTTCTTTCCCTGTTTCAATATGCTTAATTACTATTGACTTTATTCTTGACTTCTCCATTTCAACAGAGATAGCACGATAGTTTGCAAATAAAGTGATGTTATTTTCTGAAGCTATAAGCTTTTCTTTTTTTGTGTCCTCGTAATATTCTTTGGGTTGCGCGTTTCCCCAACGAGAATGACCAAATTCACGAATTATACGTCCTAATCCTTTATTAGGTCCAACTTCAATATGTCCACCTAAATGTACCCGTACTTCGGAACTATTGTTACCACCCAATATGGGGCGATCATTTATCAAAGCTACCTTACAACCAAGACGAGATGCTGTAACAGCCGCACACATACCAGCTATCCCTCCCCCCACGACTACCAAATCATAAGAACTTCGTTCTGTTGGAAAGATATCATATTCTGTCTTTTTCCGGCGAAAGTCATTTAAACTCTTCAAATCCGAAGGTGGAACATCTTCTTTTTCCGTCGTCAGATAAATTGCATCGCATCGCCCATTAAATCCTGTTAGATCGGTCAAAGTTATTATAGTTTTGCCTTGTGGTAAATTTATTTTCCCTGCATCCTGCCATATCCACCGCTGCCCTTTAGCACCCAATATCGACGGTAACCGTTTGCCGTTTACTATGATCTGAAATTTACCAGGGCCTTTTCCTTGACACCAAGGGGAAGTCCAATTAAATGTACGGATGTAAATAAAATAAGTTCCTTTAACAGGTATGTCTATCTCGGTTGAAGCATCTTTTACCGGGGTACCCATACCATGAGCCATTAAATAAGAGGACCCCATCAAGTCCATAAACTGTTGGTCTACTACCCATCCACCTTTATCACTAAAACTTTCCGCTTCAATAAATACAGTGGAAGCCTGAACATGAGATGCCAAAAATAACAAAAAAAAGATTCTTATTATATCCATAGTAATAATTCTGAAATATTTTATATAGAAGGTAACTCTAGAAATCGATACCATACCTAAAAAGCACCTTCCGAATATGCACACCATTAAGATGTAGATTACTTAAATATAGTAGCAGGTACTTCCCCTGTCCATCCTGTCGGTTGTTTCACCCTAAACAGGTGTAGAATGACCGAACCGGTATTTACTGTATTATTCGCCTCTTCCATTTTCAGCCCCTTAGTAATCTCGGGACCTTTAATTCCCCAAGGAACAATCATTTCATCCACGCTTACTCCACCATGCCCGTACTCAATACCACCGTGGTCGCTCAAAAACATAAAATAAGTATCATCATATAGCCTTTCCCGTTTCATCTTCTCGAGAAATCGGCCAATTTCCACATCTGCTTCTTCAATGGAACGTATATATTCAGGCGACATCCATTTGTATTTATGCCCGGCATGGTCGGTATGCACGGAATAAAGGAATACCAATGTCGGACTTTTCCGGTTTTCAACCAAAAAGTTGAATGCTTTCTCGTAATTCTCAATATAAGCGTCTTTTTCCAAAAAGCTTATTTCGTCCAGATATTGACGGTTATAAGGATTAATCAGTTCAGCCCAATTATAATAAAAGGCAGTTTTTGCTTGTGGTATAGCCTTCTTTAAGACTGAAAATACAGAAGGATAATATCCTTCGTCATCAGTTTTAATTGCCGGCAGTTTATGTTTAGACAATGTCCAGGCATTATTTGTCACACCATGTTGCTCCGGTCCGCTACCAGTCAGATGGCTTGTCCAATTAGGTAATGTGACCGACGGCATCACTACACGGGTTTCTGTTGATAAAACACCTTCTGTAAGCAAAGCATCCAAGTGAGGTGTTTTTGCTTGTTTGAATCCGGCAACGGAAATGCCGTCCAAACTAATCAATACAATACGCTTCGCTTTTTTAGGAGCGACTGCGGAAGTTGAAGTTGTCAAGGCTTGCAAAGGTTGAGGTAAAGTTGACGCACTTAATAGCAATGTACCTGCAAGTCCTTTCTTAAGGAAGTTTCTTCTTGAAATTTTCATACACATTCATTATATTACTAAATATATTCATTCTATGAAGTTATACTAAAAACTTATTTCTCAGTCACCAAGATACGAAAAAGAATCAAATATTCACTATTCAATCATTATATCTTCCACTGAATGTAATACCATATTCTTTTTACAACCTTCTATATAATTATTCAACAATTTTACATCATGTGTGTTCCGGATAACAACTCCGCACTCATTCTCACCAGTTCCAATAATAGTATTATTTGCCACATAAATCCCATCGTGAAGAATTGTCGACTTGGTATTTGGAGCATCAATCACAACCGCTATTCCTGAAGCCCCATATTGTGTACCTACTCCCAATCCACAGTTGACTATTATATTATTTGTAATAGTCACATTTTTAGTGTGTGTCCCTTCTTTCCAACCAGACTCCGCACCTACATGAATCGCTGTACCTGTGCATCCACGGAAAACATTATCAGTAATCTTCACTCCACGTGTTTTAGCCAATACTCCACGTGCTAATTGTCCCCATACGATAGAACGACAAAATTCTAAATTAGGCAGTTTGGTCACATTGAATAAGTAATATTCATCTATATTTTCGGGTAATGTACCTTTCAAACGAACTTTGGCATTTTTCGTTTTTGGCTTATGTACGACATCAACCACCTCAAGTTCTTGTAACGGTTCAAGTGTGGATATACGGACTAGCTCAAGCTTATCCCCCACACGTGGGACATCTGCTACTTGAATATGTGTATATGTAGGTGCCCTTAAATCGAGTTGTATCCAATCGCCAGCCACTTCAGCTATATTGTGATAATATCCATGAACATTCGTTGCATCATCGCCTTGTCCACGAAAGAAGCAATTATCAAATGAGATAAGTCCTTCACAACATGCAAAATGGGTAGCGTCTGTATTCGTGGAAAAAGTATACCCGTCAGCCGGGGTCACAGACAAACGTCGTATAGTAATATCTTTACTATCAAAACCGACAATTCCCATTCCCGGTTGTGAATGAATAGTGACGCCTTCCAACAAGGTATTTATACTTTTGTGAATCAATATGGCAGGACGAAAATGAAAAGAATGAAGTGCCGCCAGATTAGCGCCCAACAAACGTTTCGGTAGTTTTCCATTGAAACGAACTTGATTATTACCTAATATTTGACGTTTAGGGAAATAAAAAGGGATAGCATAAACTCCACTTATCTCGTTATCCCATATCGTCATACGTGTAATAGGCAGTTCATTGGTTATCTGACGCCTGGAATCAAAGCGAATAACAAAAGAATTATCATCAATGCTTTGCACAATACCTTCCGAGAAAGGCTTACGCCTATAGTCAATCGTCAGTCCACGCACTGTAAAATTCCTGCTATTAACAATAGACAAAGGTTCCATCCATCCTTCACACATGATAGTCGCTCCGTATGCTTCAATTGTCACATCACTTGATCCTTCAAAATCCAATCCCCTCACATAAGGAAAATAAGGAGTGAATATAGCCTTTTCAGGATTACCTCCCAGCTTACCACTCAACACTTCTTTTTCTAGTTTTTCTGCCTTTGTGTCACATAGCCTGTAAATACCTGAAGGTATTTTCAATATAGTTCCCGGATGCATACGACAATACTCAGCAGCACGGCGAAGTGCCTTTGTATCATCCAATCCATCGTCAGGAACAGCTCCAAAATCAGTTGCAGAAATATATTTTCTATTGCTTTCATTGACATTTGATTCTGCATTCAATGTACTAATGAAACTAACAACACAAAGTAACAGTACTATTTTTTTATACATACATTTTATTTTAAATAATGAGTCTTTTCAAATCCTCTTTTTAATAACCTATTTATAGAATAAGAATATTGACAAAAAAACAACATAAGTAAAAAGGGCCTCTTACTACTTATGCTGAAAACTAAAGGTTATTATTGCACTTTAGCTAGAAAAGCCGTTATCTGAGCTTCGGTAGTGGCAATGTCATTCATCAGACTCCATCCTTCTGTGAGATTGGAACCGGACAAAGAAGGTAATTTATCCTTCAACTCATTGAACTTGCCTATTGACTTCCTTTTCTCCACCTGTTCATACAGTCTATATACTTCACTACTATTGGCAGCCTTGCTATGCATGCGGCAGAAAGCGATCTCTCCCTGGAAGGGAAATTGTGAAATTGCCCCAACCGTATAATTAGGAGAATCGCCGCCAACACACATCCATTGGTTCCGAGCCTCACTATTAATTCTGACTTCACCGCTTAGTCCTGCCAACGTACCAATCAATTGACCATCCAAATATGCATTCATTACCGTACCGTCAAAAGTAAAGACGTAATGATAATAGCGGGTAGTTTCTACCGTCGGATAGAGAATACGCTGATAACCGCCTTTTGTACAGTTAAACATAGCATAATACTTATTTGTCCCACTCTCATTCATCTGAAACCCGATAAAAGAACTTTCCAATCCACTGAAGGGACATTGACGAGCTGTATTATTCGTCTTACAATATACCTCGCACGTAAATTTCTCCTTTACCTTGGTTTTGAAATCATTGTTAGTACTATAATCTATTTTAAAGAATTTCTTATTATCGTTAGCATAGCTACTGACATACATTTTCAAATCAGGGTTGTATGTGATCACCGGTTTCTGACCGGCATTTCCCAATACGGGTGTCAGACCCGAAGCTGCCACATTCGTTGCTACACCATCCGGAGCAAACATTACATCAATCAAATCAGCCTTAGGAGCTGTTGTACCAGGGTCTACCGTCCACTTCTCAGTAGTAAATGTATTTATATTAGGAATAGATTCACCACCAAAAGAATCGACTGCTTTCACACGGACAGTATATGTAGTGTTGTCCGCTAAACCGGTTATATTCCATTTTACGGTTGAGGGCATATCCTCACGTAAAAAATAACCGGAATACACTTGATATGTCCTAGTTTCGGAAACGGAACTACTGATTTCAACCCGGTATTTTGCTACCAAGTCATCGTCTGTGGCTTGCGGTATCACTACCGTACAACTATTAGTAGTTATATTCTCCACTGTTATGTCTTGCGAGAAAACAGGCACGTCGCCACCTGTACGTTTGTCTGTATAAATAAACTGCGAACCATCATGTGGCGCTTTTATCACCCATGGAGTTTTTATTTCCTTATTATGTTTGGTATCCAACCGGGTTATCTGTACATCTGTATTAGCATTGCAATCTACAACCAACCCTTCCGTCACATTCTCCCCTATCACCGGATAGCGTTCATCATAGATATCATTTACATCGAGCTCCGATACAACTCCATAGTAACCGGGGCCTATATTCAACCACGTGAACCGATCTTGTTTTATAGAACGTTCATCTCCAATGCTAAAGTGTGAATGCCCTGTGAAGTGTATTACTTGCTTATAGTTGCTTAGGGTTTCGTGCAGTTGATTTTTTGTAAGCCATGGTCCCCAGGCTGTTTCCTTCTCCGAAGGAGCATGAGAGAAAACAAAAATCGGTTTTCCCGGATAATCACGTGCAGCCTTTTCCAAGTGCTTTCTTAGAAATTCCACAGCTGTCTCGTCATAATCAGCCCATGAGGAAGACACGCTAAGAGTAATGAAAGGATAGCCACCCTGTTCTATATATTGATGAAGCGGTTGTGCAAATATATCATTGAAGTACTGCTCAGTATCTTTGTTATAACATTCATGATTTCCCAGCATAAAATATGTTTTTACGTCTTGTGGCAGATTCTTCCTGAAAAGGTCCAGTACAGCCCGATACTGCGCTTCACTGCCACCGTCTGTCATGTCCCCACAGACAAAGATTGTTTTCACCTTCGGCTGTTTCTCCAATATCATTTTCAAGGCACGCGGTGTTTTCACATCCGCATATTCTGTTCCGGTTCTCCGCCCATAATGTAAATCTGAAAGTACGGCAAAACTAAGTTCATCTTGAGATGCCACAACTGCTTCTTGTTCAAAAATCAACTCTTTCTTACCATAATCCAGTGAATTGGATAGCTGTACAATAGCAGTACGTGGCTGTTCTTCCTCATTAGCACTGACTTTTAAAAGAATCTCTCCTGACTGTTCTTGTTTACCTACAGGAGTTACGGTAAGGAAATCGTCACCTTTAGTCACTTTCACTTCCCAGGTGATGCCCGGAGTAGAGTTTACTATTATTTTATACTCACATCCTTCTACCTTTACCGGCAGGATCAATCGATTGAGTGTCAAGTCAATATCTTCTGATTCATAAGATACCGACGGAGTGGTTATCGGGTCTTCACCTTTATCATCACTACAAGCAGTGACTGCTAAAACAAGTAGACAAATAAAAAGAACCGGTTGGTAAATACATCTAAGTGTTTTCATATTTTTTAAGAAAAATAGTTAGGTAAACAAACATACTATAAAAAACATTTTCAATGTTTAGTATAATGCCTTCTAAAAAGGCTTATGTTTATAGTCTATCGTCAGTTCACGCACCGTAAAGTTTCTAGAATTAACGATAGATAAAGGTTTCATCTCTTACACATTAATGACTCAATGATAGAATTTTAACTCTATTGTCTTCCCCATCAAACGACTTCGTTCCGCCTCATAACAAATGCGATGACTTTCGACAGAATTATCAATGGAAGTACGTAACTTATGTCCTCTACATGATAATGCTTTCACAAAGTCGTCTACCAATTTCAAATCAGCACCGGCATGAAACGGTTTCTTGGAAATATGAGAAAAATCAAAGACTCGTTCTTCATTATCTCGAAACTTGCGCACACGCAAACGAACCTCATTCCCATCTATTTCTCCATGAGTTAGTTTGACATGCGTCTCCCGACAGTCATCACTCGTAAATACATCCATTGAAAAGTTAACTGTTACACCACTTTCCATTTCCATAGAAAGAATCTGATGGTCAACCACATCATTATCACAATGAAACACACAACGTCCATATCTGCCATGACGTAGTTCCTCCAATAATACTTCGTTTAGTGTCTTACCTTCTGGAACATCAAAATTTGAGATCCAATCATGACGATTATAATAAAGATCAACTGCAGAATATGGACATTTAGATTCAATATTACAATTGATGCAACGATCTGAACTATTCAATGGCGCATTTTCAGAACAAAACCAACGTAGGGAACCGAATGAAGTAAGTCTTTTACAGGGTGTCTTAGTCAACCATAACAATAAATCAATATCATGACAGCATTTAGCTATCAACATCGGATTGGTGTTCTCTTCTTTATTCCATAAACCTCTGACAAATCCATGCAAAGAACGATCTAATCCAACGGAAGCTGTATGATTAATCGAGATAACAGTGCCCAATTCTCCTGAATCAACTATCTCTTTAATCTTCATAAAATAAGGATGATATCGTAACACATGGCATACTCCGACCAGTACCCCCTTATACTTGGCACGTGCAGCTATATCATTACATTCCTCAAGAGTCTGCGCTATCGGTTTTTCAAGCAATACATGATAGCCGGCTTCAATCGCTTTAATACAAGGATCGTAATGGAGATTTTCAGGAGTAGCTATCAAGACTGCATCAGTCGGAAAGGGATGAGCAAAAAAATCATCATAATTAGAAAAGCAATGACTGCTGTCCAGCTTAAATTCCTCGGCTATACGTTGCATACGATTAGCATTCACTTCAACAACCCCAACCAGCTGTAGCCGGTCAGGGTGCATACGTACATATTCCAAGTATTTATCAGTTCGGTTCCCGGCTCCGATAGCTACTATTCTTACAGGGAAGTCTTCTAAAAAATTATCTTGTTTCATTTTGCTATATCTTTCTATTTTGCTGCTTGTGAACTAAGATCAAGTACACGCACATTACGGAAACGAATACCCACCCCATGACCACAAAAGCCAATATGTCCTTTCTTATTAAATAACCCGGGATGGTTCAAGTGATCTATCGTATAGGGATTTCTTCCCGAACCATCCTTAGATACGTTATTGCCTTGACAAGCTTCCCGAATATTACCATCAAGAATAACTTTACCATTTACAGTAACTGTTATATGATCGCCTACAGCCCGAATTTCCTCAGTATTCCAACTACCAAGGGGACCAAATTTCACACGTTCTGCAGGAATAATACCATACACCGAGCCATGTTGCTGATAAGCATGCAAACCTTTGTAAATAGGAGAATCATGATCCAATAATTGAATCTCCATACCATGATATGCCGCATCAACTCCCATTGGGGTACGAATTCCTATACCATTATTCACGCCATCACGTTCAAAACTAAATTCAAACCGTAACACAAAATCACTATATTCTTTCTTTGTATAAAGATTTCCACCACTACCATAACCTGCCTCCACATATATCGTACCATTCTCTGTAATATAACTATGTGTATTACCTGTCCATTTGTGAAGAGAGGTTCCATCAAACAGCATCTCATACCCTGCTTTTTTTTCTTCTAGAGAAAGAGTATATACAGGAGTAGAGGGCAGTTCACGAATATAAATGTCGCGAAATTCCACCGGAACACCTTCACTCATCAATTCTATCTTTCCTGTAATATAAGCGGGGGAATCAGGTTCACAGCTATTTTCCAAAATCACCTTCTTACTTACCATCTGCCCGTTTAATACGGTTGTCACACGATCATCCACCACTTTTATATATAAGGTGTTCCATTCCCCTCTCCTATTATCCGCATTCGCTAATGGTTTGGACACTTTAATCTTGTTTCCCAACAAGGTACCTGAACCACCCTCGGTTCCCAGACCTATTTTGGGTATAGAACGTACGGCAATACCAGCCTTTCCAACCGTTCTCCAATCAATATACATTTCGAAATTTTCATAATCTTTCTTGGTGGAAACAATACTGGAACCATTTCCGGCATACGACATCTTTTCGGTTGAAGTTGCCCAGCCGGCAGCGTTTGTTTTTGCCTTCCATCCGTTCATTGTACCATCCAACAAAGAAGAGTATTCGCCATTCGGCAACTTGACCAGCAAGTTTGTTATTTCATCCACCGCATATCCGGCATCCGCTCCCGGCAGAGTTTTATAAATAGCCTGTGCCTTCTCAAGAGCGGTTCTGACAGAAGCACCGCCAAGATGTTCGTTGTTTTTAGCAACGATTGTTTTCACTGTAGCGGCAGCAGTGGAGGCAGTCTCTTTTTTATCCAAATATTTTACAACCAACATCAGCGAAGGGAATGTCCGGACAGAAGCCAATTTACCGAGTATTTGATTTTGTACATTGACCGAGGGAGACAATTCTAATGCTTGGCGATAAAGCTGATACTTACGAATATCTGTAAATCTAGCCGTAGATACAAGTGATGAATAGCGTAGCAATGCCAAGTCCTTTGATGCTTTCTTCTCACTAGCAATCCTATAAAGCACATCAATCATTTCAGGGCGGTCTATCTCCAGTAAAGCCTTAAATGCCGCTTCTTTGTTTTTTTTTAGGAATTCCTCATTCAACAGTTGTATTGCTTCCAACGTATTAGTTTGAGCCAATATCGGATAATATAAACTTGGAGATGATGACTTTGTCATGTATGACGCTACAATTTCATGCTGCTTCGCTGAACTCTGCGTCTTTATCGCACTTTTCATTGCATTTTGTAATCTTACAATATAACGCTCTTCCAAATCTGTCAACAATTTGGACAAACGATCAAAGTCATCAAGTACAACTACGTTGGATAAAGCATCATAAGCCGCACTTTTCACTTCTTCATTATCGGAATGAAGTAAAGTGAACACCTGCTCCGAGACTTCATAAATACAACGTTTTGAACATATCTTTAAAGCCTGTACCTGTGTCATTACATTACCATCTAATGCAGTTTTCAATCCTTCCTTTATGTCACCGTTAAAAGACAGCAATGCCGCTGTCGCTTTATTCGCATACTTACCATCCAATTGGGCAATTAGTGCATTAAGCGCATCTTGACCGCCAATACGTCCTGCAGCAGCAATGCCCGCCATTGCCAACGCATCGTTCCTTGACTGCATAGCCTTTATTACGGCACCTACTTGAGAAGAAATATGGTGATTCCCAAGCCAATTGACAACGTCTACACATGCTTCATCTGACAATGAAGGAATCCATCCAGCAACAGTTGCATATACATTGTTATCCGCAAATAGAGATATTGAACGAAGGGCACTGTTACGAACCTCGATATCCTTATCTTTAAGTGCAGAATGAACATAGGACATACCTTTGGAACCTTTAACCGATAATATTACATCCAATGCCGCTCCACGCAAATAAGCCGCATCATTCTTAAGCAATATCTTACTTCCTTTTATGGCTTTTTCTCCTTCACCAGTCACCGCCAGCCGTTTCAATAACTCAAAATAAGCTGCAGTAGCTCCCCTGTCCTTGCTCCAAATATAGGTTTCTTTCTTTGCGGCAGCTGATAATACTTTCAATGAAGCTGAAGTTCCACAAACAGACAGTGCCTTGAATATGTCATTTTGCATGTCTTTATCCGCTCTCTTCAACCACTCAAGTAATATTGGCTCTGCTGCCTTCAACTCACACTCATAGGCTGCATGAGACAACACTTTTCTGGGTGCCCCCTCCTTTCTCATCAACTCAAGAATGATTTCCTCAGAGCCTTTCGTTGCCACCAAGCCGCGAATAGCATAATCCGCCAAATAATCATCCTTCAAATACTTAATATATACAGGCGCATCTTCTATGGTCGAACATAGCTGTAGCTGTGACATGAGGAAAGCACGGGACACATTGTCCGTACAACCGTCAATGCCCGCAATCAATCCTTTCTTGACAGAATTGCGTTGTGTTTCAGTGCCTACCAATGTCACATAATCGATCACACCGCTAATGGCATATTCCACAACAGAATTTTTTCCCTTATCGGCAGGAACCAACATCTTGGTCAGCATCTCCATGCCCTTTGCACCGGTATTTGCCATCTCCGCCATTACCTTTTCCCGCTTCTGTGCTTCAGAGATAGGAAGTTGTGCCAAGCCATCGGCAATCATGGTCTGGAAATCCCGTTGACGACCGTCTTGGGCAAATATATACATTGGCATCAAAGCCAACAGCATCCATGCTATATATCTGTTTATATGTTTCATATCCAATGTTTTGTATAAAATTAAATGCTCCATGATCCCCGCATCGGCTGGTTGATTAAACGATTTGCCGCATCATCATTGATAAAAATCTGTTTTACAGGATCAAAATTAAGTTTTGTGCGATTCAGACGCAACGCATCAACAGCCATATTGACCAATGTGCAGCTATGATGCCCTTTTTCTTCATCTAGTGCAAATTTCTGTCTTGTCTTTACACATTCAATAAAGTCTGTTCGCTGCGGTTCCGGATCGGGAAGTTCTGCCAACTTTTCCATAATATTAGGAATAGTGCAACGAAATCCCTGGAATACTTTTCCCTTTGGACCTTCAATATAAGAGACATCTCCCCTGCTTTCAAATCCCTCTCCTTCGAGAATTATCTGACAACCGTCTTCATATGTATAGGTAATTTTACGCCAGATACCGGCCGCATCCGGATGTTGTTGCGGAGCATCCACTTCAATCTTCACCGGAAGAGTGTCGTCTTTGCCTAAAATATATTGAACGGGGTCCAAATAGTGTTGTCCCATATCAGCCAATCCTCCTCCATCATAGTCCCAATAGCCACGGAAAGTCTGATGTACACGATGTGAATTATAAGGTTTATAGGGTGCTGGACCAAGCCACATATCATAATCCAGATTTATCGGTACCCTTTCCGGACGAAGATTTTCTTTTCCTACCCAGAAGAATTTCCAAGCAAAGCCTGTCGCTCCTGAAATTCTCACTTTCAAAGGCCAACCCAGCATGCCACTGGCTACTAATTTCTTCAAAGGCTCTACCGTAGTACCCAATCCATAAAACGTATCATTGAAACGGAACCAAGTATTCAGTCGAAAAATACGGTTATTTTGTTTCACTGCTTCTACCACACGCTTTCCTTCACCAATAGTACGAGTCATCGGCTTTTCACACCAGATATCCTTACCTGCTTTAGCTGCGTCAACAGCCATAATACCATGCCAATGTGGGGGAGTAGCGATATGAACTATGTCAATATTAGGATCTGCAATTAGATCCCGATAATCGTGATAAGCACGTAATTCCTGATCAAACTTTCGTTTTCCAAGTTTTACCCCTTGTTCCAAATGTTTCTTGTCAACATCACAGACAGCGACCAGTCGGCATCGTTCATCACTGGTAAAATGCAAATTACTTTTGCCAATACCTCCTACACCAATAATTCCCTTGGTTAATTGATCACTAGGAGCAATATATCCTTCTCCACCAAGTACATGACGCGGAATGATCGTAAATAAACCGATTCCACCCAGTGTTTTTAAAAACGTTCTTCTGTTATAACTCATAATATTGGCATTATTAATTAAATATATCTTAATTCTTTCATTTCAGTTTATAAGAAATAAGTGACATAATGAAACTGAACTCATAATCTTGATACGGCAACCGATATTTCTCCAATGGAAGAGCTCCCCAGCTATTTACACATGCCAGTCCCATTTGTACCTTGTCAATACAAAAGTTTGTGAAATCTGATTTCTCCACTTCTGATGAATGCCGCTGGTCTTTACCGGCACCGTCATCCAAAGATTCAATGGTATAATTCAATGCAGAAGCAGAGAACGGAGCATCAGCCACAAACTGTAAACCACGACCACTGATATCCAGAAGTCTCCACCAGCGAACGTCTGTTTTCGTACCTGTTTCCTGTGGGCGGATATAAGGATAGAATTGTTCTTCTACCGTTTGCCGATACTTACCAATCATAGCAGCATTATTACGATCCGCATAGTTTTCTCCCGGACCACGTCCGTAATATTCTATCTCGGTAAAAGTAATAGGTATACGAAGTTGCATACCGAAACGGAACATATCGGAAACCTTTTTACTCTTGTCAGCTATCATCTTCTGAGTAACTTTCACCGCACCTGTATTATTAATCGTATATGTCAAAAACAACTTGCCATCTACAGCTTTCATATCATATTCTGCACGAACAACAGCCTGGTTATTCTCAATGGCATGTTTTAGGGAAATCAGTTTCAAGTCCGGATTTTTCCAGACTGCATACTTATTCTGAAGTTTTGCTCCGAAATCATTGTCAGTTGGAGCACGCCAGAAATTAGGAGTTAGCGCACTACCGTTTTCCATCAATGGCATATCATTGACATCATAACGGCAAAGATAACCAGTATGTTTATTAAATTCAATAGTGAAATTCTCACCATTGACAATCAAAAACTTCCAGTCATTATCCTGAAAATATGGAACAGTAATTGCTATGTTAGAAGAACGTTTGTTCTTCAGGCTAAGTTCCGGGGCTTTATATCCGCGAATGCTTAACTGATTATAAGCAATAGTAGTACCTGCAGCCAATAAAGTCTCTGCTGACTTCAACTTGTAACTTACATTGAGCAGCAGTTCAGTACCTGAAGGGATATTCTCAATGTCAAGCGGTAATTGTAATTTGGCTGTTTCCTGAGGACTAACCTTCAGATCAGATACAATACCTGTCTGCAATACTTCTCCATCTGCCAATAATTGCCATTCCAGATAATATCCGGACAGGTCACGGAAGAAATTTTCATTGTAGATATTGATTTCTCCCTTAGCAATATCCGCAGGAGTCGTCCATATATTCTGATAAAAGTAACCTACTTCATAAGCGTGCGGATTGGGTGCACGATCCGGACTAATCAATCCATTATCACAGAAGTTATTATCAGAAGCATCGTACTTATTGAAATCACCTCCATAACCATAGATAGCTACACCTTCTTTAGTTTTCCAATGACAGGACTGATCAACAAAATCCCAGATAAATCCTCCCTGAAATTTCGGATATTTACGGACCATATCCCAATACTCCTTAAAGCCTCCTTGTGAATTACCCATAGCATGCGCATATTCACATTGGATTAAAGGCTTTTGTTTCTGATCATCTTTAGAATACTTCTCACACCAGTTATAACCAGCATACATCGGACAATAAATATCAGTGAACTCACCAGTACCGGCCTGCTCATATTGCACAGCGCGGGATTGATCCTCATTTTTAATCCAGGTATAACATCTCTCAAAGTTTGGTCCCATACCGGCTTCGTTACCCAATGACCAGAATATGACAGACGGATGATTGAAATTACGCTGAAGGTTACGTTGATTGCGCTCTAAATGAGCTTTTTCATAGTCCGGATTTTTGGCCAGCGTTTTGTCACCATACCCCATTCCATGGGATTCAATATTTGCTTCTGCCACTACATACAGACCATACTGATCACAAAGATCATACCAACGGTTATCATCCGGATAGTGGCAAGTACGCACGGCATTTATATTAAGCTGCTTCATTACTTTGATGTCCTGAATCATGCGTTCCACAGAAACGACATAGCCTCCGTCCGGATCCATCTCGTGACGATTGACGCCTTTGAATAAAACAGGCTGACCATTCACCAGTATTTGCCCGCCCTTCAATTCTATTTTGCGAAAGCCTACTTTGATGGGAATCACTTCTATCGTATTATTTCCGTTTTTCAGAGTAGCAGTCAAGGTATATAAGTTCGGGGTCTCGGCAGTCCATTTTGCAGGATCAGGGACAGAGAAATCTGTATTCAACACACCGTTACCTTTCAGTTCGGTAGCAGCCACAGGATTACCTTGACTATCCGTGAGGTTAAGAGCTATTGTAGCATTGCCTTTCAGATTAACGGTAATGTTCAAAGTGCCATCTTTATATTGGCTGTCCAAATCAGGAGTCACCCGGATGTCCCGGATATATTTCTTTTCACGGGCATACAGATAGCAATCACGTCCCACGCCGGAGTAACGAAAAAAATCCTGATCTTCCAGATAGCTGCCATCACACCAACGGAACACCTGAAAAGCAATAAGATTCTTTCCCGGCTTCAGATAGTTAGTCAGATTGAATTCCGCCTCCAGCTTACTATCCTCGCTATAACCCACATAACGACCATTAACCCACAGATACATATTGGATGTAACCGAACCGAAATGAGCGAATATTTCTTTTCCTTTCCAATCAGCGGGAACAACGATTTCCTTTCGGTAAGAACCCACATGATTGTTTTCGACAGGTACATACGGAGGATTGTTCTTATACTGATTTCTCCATGCATAACCTACATTGACATAAATCGGATCACCGTAGCCATTCAACTCCCATACAGCGGGGACTTTAAGATTATCCCAACCTTTATCATTGAAATTTACTTGATAGAAATCAGTAGGACGTGCATCTGCATGTCTCACCCAGTTGAATTTCCAAAAACCGTTTAAAGTCATGAAATTCGTTGAATGCTCTTTAACTCCCACTTTTGCTTCATCTGCCGATGCATATGCAAAATAATGGGTATGCATATCGAAGCGGTTAACGGAATTCACTTCCGGATCTCTCCACTCATTAAAAGTTTGCGCTTGAATAGCTGCCCATCCAAGGGCAGCCAAACAGCAGCATAGTAGTTGTTTTTTCATCATGTTTTTAAGTAAAACTTACTACTCCGGCAAATAAGGAAACTTGTCCACATCTTCACCCAACAACAGAATAGAGAATGCACTTGACCAGCTAAAATGTACGGCAGTCATTCCCTCACCAGTAGCCGAGTTCCAATTTTCACGAATAGGCATCCCCGGTTCCGTCAATCCTTTCAGACGGTCCGGCAAGAGTCTGGTATATTTATCCGCATCTTCTATAAAACCATAGTTCTTCCATCCGCGAATACCAAAATAGGTATAATTCATCCAGGTTTGTCCACGAAAATATCCCTTATCCGGCTGATACAAAGGATGTTTATGATTCAACGAAGAGAACGGAAAATAAGTACCAAACAAATCAGGATCAAGCATGTTCTTTTTGACAGAAGCAGCCTGTTCCTGGGTAGCCACTTTGGTAAACAACGGAACCCAACCGGAAATATCAATAACCTTCACTAATTCACCTGAACCAATCTTACGATCATAGAAAAATCCGGTTTCCTTATCAAAAAACTTCTCTTGAATCGTTTTTCTCAACTTAGTACCTTCTTCCCTAAATTTTGCAGCTTCTTCTTTATCACCTATCTCATCAAGCATATATGCCAGATAAAATTTTTCTGCACATAAATAACTGTTCAGTTCTATAGATTCCTGATCGAAAGAATAGGCACCTTCAGCATTTTTCAGCATCTTCACCCCATGAAACTTCACGGCAACGTCCATACCACTCTCCCATTGTCCCTGATAAACCTGTGGTTGAATACCTCCATACTCACACAATCCATTCTGGTCATGATCTCTGTATTTATATCTCCATTCATGATATTTCAACAGTTTCGGCAGCATTTCTTTGATGAATGCTTTATCCTTGGTACGTTGATAAACCATATAAGTAGCCCAGCTGGCAATAGGCGGCTTAGAACAGACAACATTATTTTCTTCTTTTCTGAATGCAATCAAATCGATAATCATTCCTTCCGGAGTTTGATAATCGAACATCGTACGCATCTGGTCTTTAGCCAGCTCGGGATTAAAAATCGCCAGTGCCACTGCGTGTTCCCAACTATCCCATGCCCAAAAAGCATTAAAGTGACCGACTCCCGGCTGTACTCCTGCATGCTTCAAGTCTCCGGCAGCACTTCTCCAGTTGGTATTCAGTGTCATCAAAGCTTTCACTGCCCAGCCACGATTACGTTCGGTCTGCAAATAAGGAGTAGGACGGTCCAACACCGCTGTTAAATACCCCTCCCATCTTTTCTTATTTTTCTTGAGATTATCTGCCGGTTTATTTTTAGCTGTCAATTGGTGTTCTTCCAGAGCTTGCACTTGATTAACTCCCGGAGCATAAGTAGTAAAACTGTGAAGAGTTACCGATTTTCCCGGTCGGAGAGTCAACGGTTCTGACTTTGCCTTATAACCCTTGTTTGTTGAACCGGTAATACGACAAACTTCCGGTAAAGAGAAAACAAACTGATGTTTACCTTTCACGGCATTAACACATAAAAACCCGTCATTTACCGTAAGAGTTGCATCTTTGTATGTCAAATTACCCGTAAAGTTTGCCTCAATTGTTCGCAGTTCATTATCCGTATTGGTTATTTCATACTCAATCATCGTTCCCCTGTCCGTGACAGCAATCTCTTTCATCTTCACTTCAAAGCCATTTGCCAGCAGATGCATACGCAACATACCCGGTAAATACTCATAAGATACGATTTTAGTATAAGGAATCTCTCTTCCACTGATATCCGACAATGTTAATTTCTCAAAACAATTCGACAGCCACTGTATTCCAAGGCTTCTTTCTCCCATAAAAGCCGGCCCCCTGAAACCGCCTGTCTTCGACAAGTCGGTCGATTTGTTAAATCCATATCCGTGCCATCCACCCAAGTCGGTAAATATAAAACCATTCGGTGTTATTTCATACCCCACTTCAATGTTTAACAGGTTGACAAATTGGTCTTGCTTGAATTTTTGTGCCCATCCACTCGACAGACACGATGCTGCCAATATCGCAGCGACACATAGTTTCTTATACTTCATTTTTTCAATTTTATCTGTTAGTCAATATAATCCATCTTCTCTTTACTTATATTCCAGCCACGCAGTAGCCTTCGTGTCTTTATTGGTAGAGAAACGTATCCATCTCGCCTGGAAACCATCTTCAAACTTATGGTTGTATTTCTCTCCCGGTTTTACTGTCATTTCGGTATACTTCATCCACTTGCCGTTTCCAGCCGGGTCTACTTCCACTGTAAAAATCACATCTTTAGAAGAAGAATGAGACAAAGTAAGCGTTTTCTCATCATAAAAACCAATCAAATATGGATCAGATGCTTGTCCGGCTTTCACTTGGCAATCTTTCCAAGGTCCGCCTTGTCCGACAGGCTTACCCATTTCCCATAAATCATCGATACATCCTGCCCATACGGCAGCTTTTCCATCTTCCGACAGAATGATGTGTTCATTATCTTTTCCTTCCGAAGGATTAATACCGGTCATTACCAGCAAGCCACGGTAAGAAGCGTAATCGGTTATTCCAAAAGAGTGGCTGCTGACAGGACGAATTTTGGCATATCCATCTGCATTCTCTGCCGGAAGTTCATAGAAAGTACCGTGGCAGTTAAACAAATCTCTTTCAGTAGCGACTTCCCGGCAAATACGGAACATACCTTCTTTCTGTGAAGCACTGAAGCCTTTATCTCCTAAAGGCAATCTCCAGCGTCTGTCTCTATCGTCTACAATTAACACGGAGCTTTCATCCACAGATACCACTTGTTGGGGAATTGCAAATTTTTCACGGATAAACTGAGCCATTTCAGGATTCTCTTTCTTCACAAGTTGAAGCGAGTCATTCAGTTCATAATAACCATTCTCTGTTTTCTTACCGTCCTCATAAGATTGAGAAAGGACTCCCAACGAACGGCGATTTTTGCCCAATCCATACATCAATCCTCTCAACGAACGGTCGTTCTGTACAGCATTCAAGCCTTTGAACATTTCATTAGGGAGAGTAGTTCTTTTATCCTTATTAGTATAATTGAATACAACAGAAGCCGTTGTCTTTTTATCCGCAGTCACCCGTACCCATTCTCCTTTTTCCTTGTCTGTGAAAGTTACATAAGCAGTTTCTCCGGAAGGCACGCTTGCTTTTTTCAGTTCATTCCAAGAGTTATTGCCTTGAGCATCCACTTCAAAGGTAAAGGTTACCGGTTGCTTGCCGTCGTTTTGAATCCAGCAAGTGCGGTAATCCCAGCCTGCAAAAAGGAAGGGATCCGAACAAGCACCTGCCTGTACTTCTTCTCCCTGCCATACCGCTCCGTTGGCCGTAGCAGGCCCCAGTTCATCGGGCTTGCTCAATGATGTAAACCAAAGGTTGGAGTTCGACTGTCCGGGACCTCCGATATTGCCTTTCGCTTTCCGCTTGTTCAAAAACTCCTTTTGGGCGGAGTCGTCACAACCGAATACCAATCGGTCGTTCCAACGGGTGAAGTCGCCAATCACTTTCAGGTAAGCGGAGCGCGGACGGATGCCTGCCGAGTTATCGGCGGTGAACATTTCCGGGAAACGCCAGAACATACCGTGCATCGTCATCAAGTAATCCGGTTGAGACTCTGTTCCGATGTTCCGGATACGCGGCCATTCGGTATTCCAGCCGTGTGCGCCGTCATAGCTGTGGCTGGCTTTAGGCAAACGATAGAAAGACCACCCTTTCTTGGGATCACGCACACCCAACAAGACTGATTTATGATCCCAACCGGTCGTCCAAATAGGGTCTGTTTCCGGATTAGCGTTTCCATAAATGCCGCCGGGCCCGGTTACTTCGACAAACTGGTTCCGACGAACCAATTTCCACTCCTTACCATTCCATTCGTTCAAAGAACCGGACTCTACATCAAATTTTGTCAAAGCTTCCCGCGTGTCTTCACCATTATTTGAATAAACGGCTACTCCTTGTCCCGAATAAAAACCTTTTCCATGTACACCCGGCAACAAGGGACTGAATTGCGACATACTTCCTTTCTTGCGAACCTCGTTTCCATCGACATACAGCGTTTTAGGCTCAAGCGTATTGACATCCACCTCATAAAATCCTTCTTCCATTGTTCCATAATAAATTTTATTGGCAGGGTCTGTCAGATGGCGTGCATTTCCCGTATGTCGTCCCGGCATTTGAGTATATGGAATAGTACGCACCTTTCCTTGTGCGTTAATTGCATAAGGGCCAATAAATAACTGATTGCTTTCCTTGTGAATCATACGATTAGCGGGGGTCCCACCAATACTTTCTTCATGCGTAATTTGCCTGAGATCAGAAGTTATTTCATACAGTTTATCTGATGACCCTTTTGGTAGATGTGGTCCATAAGTTATCACCCATAGTCTATCCGCCCAAGGGACTACAGCACCTGTTCCACACTCGCCTTCATTATTATAATATGCCAGCTGAGGATATATCCCCGACAGAGATTTGGGAACACTGCCTTCTTTTTGTGATGAACATCCCATCAAAATACAGCATAACCCTACTATTCCTAGAATATTATTACTTTTCATTTCCTATTGTTTATGTAATTAGTTAAAAGTAACCTTGGTTTCTTCACCGATTGCACTAACAGCTTTTACATACGTACTCTCATTCACTTCTCCCTCTACTGTAAAACTTTGATGAGGGGAAACAAACACTAGTCTCTCATTGGTATATACTTCGTATGCTACTACATTCTGCCAGTTTTTCATCGTAAAAGTTTTATTTTGACGAATAGCTGTGCCTGGAATCACAGTTTTTTTCTCTTTGAAAGCTGCAATATTATCTTTCTGGTCTGTCAGTCGCCAGAACTGAACATCCGGTTTTGCATATCCTTTGTCTTCAATCTCTTTCACCACCCTATCAATCATATCCTGAGTAACGACAAATTTATCTTTGTCACCATTATCAGTGTAGTCATTCATCGGAGTAAGAAAACCTGTATGCTCGAAGAACTCTAAAAGATTTAATTGGGATACCTTACAGAAGATACGTATCAAATCCATCTGAGCATCTCCATTCGCACTTTTATTAGACGACCTGCGCAACTCCTCATAATAGTCCTTAAACCAATCCTCTCCTCTCACTTCATAAGAATAAAGATACATCTGCCAAAGCGGAATTAATTTGGTCAGTACCGTGCGGGCCCCTTTCATATTATAGTTATGCGGACGTTTTTCCGCACCATAATAAGTCATAGCCCGTTCAAACTCCGACTGGAAAGATGTCTTCTGAGGTGTTGTCAGAGAAGTAAACAAACGTGATTCCTCTCGAAACTTCAGTTGCACATAGATAGAAAGCAAATTATTAGTGACCTCCAACATTCCCTGATAGCGTTGTCTTCCCGGTCGTATCTGCAATTCATGTCCCAGTTCATGGGCTACTCCCCACGGACCGAGACGAGAGGGCGAAGTAGCATCAGGAATAGAAAGCCCCGTTGAGTTATTCCATACAATATGATTATCAGCAGCGGCCAAAGCTCCCCCCGATCCCTTATTAAAATTGATATATACTTTATTCTTCAGTTCACGCCCATATTTCTTCAAACCGGTGAACTCCTCTTCCAAATCCATCATCCGGTCATACTTTTCCATCAGCGCAAATGGATCGTCACAATAAGTTCCGAAATCACTTGCTGCAAATGTGATATGTGAACGTCGGCCTACCATATCAAAGAAAGGGCTTACACAATTCTGAATCATGTCCGGCCACCGCTCCATCGTATGTCTAGTCACATCAAAATAGCCATTCACCTGCCCCGTCGCAAAGTGTATTTTTATAGGTTCAGCCATTTCATAGTTATCTGTATGATAAGCTACATAGACCAACCCTTTGTTGGGCATCTCCATCTGATTGAATCCCGGACGGAGCGGGAACGTTGCTCCTTCGGAATATCCATTCGCCACAGACAAATCTATAATTTTAAGAGAGACAGACTCTCCGTGAGTATCTCCCACCAGCACAGTAAACAAGTCGCCCTTATCCACATAGATACCTGTGACATTCTCATACAGGCTGAACCCGTTAATCAGATTCTCCTTAGCATGAGCAGACGGATGCGGATGAGCAGGAAATTCCTGAATACGGAATTCACGCGGATAAGTATCATCAAATATCGCTTTCGCTATGCCCCGATAAAATGAATTTCCACAAGCGGCAATCTCTTTCTCCGTAATTCCTTCCTTCAAATCTGAACAAGTCTTGTCCTTAAATAAGATCAAAGGATCGAAAAGAGGACTCTCCTGACGATAAAATTCAATCTCAGAGCATCCCGTCCAACCATTATTATCCTGTTCACCTTCCTTCACAAGGAATTTGATTGCTTTCATCTTCTTATGTCCTTCAAAGAAAAGGGTAGTAGGAAGCTCGGAAGCACCAAAGTCCCTGTTTGCAAACAAGAGCTTAAACTCATCTTCTCCCTCTTCCATAATTGATACGTCCACTTTCCCCCATGAACCATAGTAATCACCGGTCAAACTATAAGGATGATAAATCACATAATCTATGATCTTACCTTCCTCACCAAACCTGTAAATGTAAGACATATCCCATCCGGGAACTTTTAAGACCGTACTACGATCTCCGTCGTAAGTTTGTTTCATATCCTCTTCCGGAATGATATCTCCATTTCTCTTTACTCCTATGGAGCTAACCACTTCTACCCGCAAATCTTTTTCACCTGTCATTCCATCATCTTCTTCAGGCACCACTTCCAGTGAAGGTTCCGGTGCTGTCACCGGAACATCATTATCGGAACAAGCTGTATGGACAGAGAGGAATGCATACACACAGCAAACTTTTATACATCGTTTAAGTCTCATAAATATTCCTTTAATCAATATCTTCACATTCTATTTAATGTCGATAGTCATCTTGAACACAGATTTCCCCGTGATCTTATTTAAGTACTTATCTAACAGCCCTTGTTTGTGTACCTCATATACAGGTAAAAATTGATATGCTTTTTTACCAGTCTGAGTACTAATAGCTTCCACTAAAAGTAATCTGTTATATGTATGGGGGTGATTCTCATACCAAACCTGCCAAGGCCAAAATAACGGAACTTTTGCATCCAATATTATACTGTTCCCTTCCTGTGTGTAAGTCCTGCTCACTTTCTCTATATTACTGCCGGTATAATCTTTCGGATAGAAATTCAACGTAAACCCTTTTACAGGCTTTCCGTTCTCAGTCACTTGAAATTCCGCTTCATCCGGGAAATAATCGCGCACTGTACTATGTATATCCACATTCTTTCCACCGGCAGCGGTTGTATTGATGACATACATCTCATATTCACTCCATTCCACTTCTTCAATAGGTGCATAACAAGCTCCCATCATATTACCACGCTCCGGAGTAAAACTTTTTCCATTCACTTTATTGTTTGCAGCTGATATTTCGCACCAGTACGTATCTATCAATCCACGATAATGTCCAAGTTCATGTACTATTGATTCATCAGACAGAGCTTCTGTACCGGCGTATTTTCTAACGTCCTCCTTGGTCTTACTATAACAAGTAACCATGATGTTATTCATTCCTTCTGGACAATTACCACCAAATCCGCCACCGCCTTCTCCGTCTTGCTTTACAAAATCATAGGCTACGGACAACTGGAATTTACTTACATCAATCCTGTCTTCATAATCTTTAGCGACGCTCCAATGGGAATCATTACTTTTATATTTATACACAATGATATCCTCTAAATCCGGTACAAAAATATAGTTTCGATTTAAGATTCCCTTTTTGTCCAGTCCATTAAACCGTCGATTTATTTCATCCCACTGGTCTCCCAAATACTCTTTAAAGAATTCCATATCATTATCCATCATTGCAAATCCTTCTTCATCGATGGCAAGCTTCACATGAAAAATAATATTTTCTCCATCATCATATTCTCTATTCGTATCACTATAAGAATTGTAAGCTGACACCTTTACCACACTTACATCGTGATCCAACGCCATATAATCATCTTCGCCCGATAGTTGCAATGGCAATACATAATCTCCATATTCCAACTGTCCACCGGAAGTCAAAGAACTGCTCACCTTAATGGTAGCAGTAGCAGACTTTTCGCCTTCTATTCCTATCAACTTACTCAATGTAAATGCCCCTTCCGGAAGTAGTTTATAATCAGCGTCATACTCTTTATTATAATTCTTCAACCAAGTTTCCGAAGCATCTAATACCTTTATATCCAGATCAATATTTCCTTTATTCGAGATAAGCAGATCATCTTCATACGAACTTGCAATCAGGTCAAGCTCTTTTTCCATGTTTCCCATTAACCGAACTCTTGCACCTTTCTCCATTCGGATGACCGGATAAGCCATATCCACCAAACACATAAGGTCTCTGTTGTCCGCCACTGAAGAGTCACCAGCCTTCAACGTGATTACATATTGTTTCGCTTCCGTATCCTTTCTAATTACATCAAACAGTTTAGCAGGATGTACACATACCTCTACCCCTTTTGTTAACTCACCGCTACCAAATGATACACTCGTCGTGTTCAGTTCGTATGCACTTTCAGGCATCAAACTATAGTTTTTTCCAAACTGCCGGTTATATTCATCCAGCTCTTTCTGCGTGTAAGGACGCAGCTGCACCGTACATGCCGCCGCATCATTATTATATAGCGTAAAAGTACGCTTTACGTCACTGTCCTGATAAGAGAACTCCATTACAGTTTTTCCTACCTCCTGCCAATTGACCACACCTGCTTTATTGTCTCCTCCCTCATCCGAACACGCAATAAATAAGAAGGAAAGACAGCCGGCAAGCAATATCGACTTAGCATATTTCTTCATTTTCTTCACCGTTTTTACAATAAAAGGCGCATCAAAAAAATAGAGTATAAATTCTGACACACCTTTCATTTCATTATTCTACACTATGTTATTTTACCATTGAATCTGATCCCGTTCAGGTACCAGAGGATTAATCATACGTTCCATAACCATGCTTCCTTTTGCCTCGTATGAGATCGGATGTCCCTCATACGTAGATACATCGTTATAGGTATATTCTATATACACAGTTGTGTAATGATGTTCCAAATAAGGTATTGTCTTATCCGGAATTACAGTTGTCTCATAACGAGGAGTTCCTTTGGGCTGAAAATTCATTTTATTTTGCAAGTCAACCGACCTCAATGTCAGTGATCCGTCAGCATGGAAAGTCACCTTTACCTTATACTTTTCTCTGTCAGCCAATTCTTCACTAATGATACCCGCATAAAAGAAACATGATTTTTCATCCACAACATACAAATTTCGAGTCGAGATACTGATTGGCTGGTTTTTATTACCTTCCATATATACTTGCATGCCTGTGGCAGAATACGAACCGGAATAGTCGTTATAAGGCATGACACGCAACAAAGCTTTCCGGTAGTTCTTACGGGGATTAGGCACGTAAGAGTGATCATCTACAATAGTCAAAGGAAGCACCCACTTTTCTCTCAGATCCAAATCTTTCAATTTAAACTTAATGTCGAACAACCCCACCGATTCACCAGCCCGTATCCGGCAAACAGGAGAAGGGAATTCATAAAATTGTTCCTTCAACTCCTGATAATACAAATCCGTACGGAGCTTCCAGCGTGCTTCATTCAGATCGACCAGTGTATCAGGATCAACGGCGATATGAATATCCAGATCCTCACCATTTACTGTAGATCCACCTGCAATAACAGGCAACTGATAAACAAACTCGCCATTTTCTTCATAAGGCAGATAGACATTCGTCACTCCCTCACTGTTCACTTGGGCCTTCAGACCTATCTCTTTGCGATAGACCTCCTCTTTCCATTCTTCGTTGCAAGCACCGGCTATCAGCAGTGTTCCCAACAATATAAAGCCTGTAATATAATTTTTCATTTTACGTTCCTGTTTTCGGTTTAATTTATTAATCGAAAGTTGTCCATCCCGGGTTTTGTGTCAACCGTATATTTCTCCTCAACTCTTCGTGCTTGATAGGCCAGAAATACATTTTACGGTTGAATGTAGTAGGCAAATCAGAGATGACAATCTGCTGATGGAAATAATCTCTTTCATTCTGAGTCATCTTCGGATTACAACCATACACAGGTTGTGACTCCTCTTTCTCTGCATCTTTCCAACGGCGTAAATCGAAATAACGGCTGTTTTCAGCAAACATCTCAATCTGCCGCTCATGCTTTAACTTCACGCGGAATTCATCCTGACTATTGTAAACAGACTGGTCATAATCCGGTAATCCGGCACGGATACGAACACGGGAAATGGCATAGCTCATTTCGGTTACATCACGAGAAATAGTGTATTCTTGGATCCCGTCCCAAGCAGGGTAATTATAAACTTTTCCCGGAGTCAGTTCATTCAACGTTTCGGCATACCACAGCAGAACATCCGCATAACGAATGCCAATCACCGGTTTCTTCATAACAGAACCTGTAACATCATCTTTACCAAAAAAATCACGTGTATTCACATACTTCATAATACCGATGCCGGTAGGTATCCATTGCTCACCATTAATCCAGCCATTATCCTGACCGCGATAATAAAACACCTGTTTGTTACGGTAATCCTTTTGTGAGGCACTGGCCAGTGCCCAAAACGCCCCATTGTAAGCCACCGATGCGTAAAAACGCGGTTCACGTTTTCCATAACGTTTATTAACGCCTGCATACAAAGGTTTCCATTCAGTAGTTGCCGCTTCTTGTGCAGTAACGTAATTTTCATCACCTGTCCACGTTTTATCCTTATCAAACGGTTTACCGGTATTCATCTCGTAAGCATCACATTGTTTGCCTGTCATACCATGACAGTTATACCCGCCTGCTTCATGAGGCATTTGATGCCTAACCATATCGTTTGCCATATTTACATTAGTTCCCAAGGTGAAAATCATCTCACGATTATCAGAGGGATATACACTACCATCAAATAATTTGGTATACGACTGTAACGGATCGATGTCTGCCCATCCCTCCGGGTATTTCTTATCAGAATAGCGTTCGTCATGAGGCGGAATAACGGTTGCGGGATAATCTACGGTACCCTGTGACCGAGCCGGTGCCACATACAAATCATATATCCCCTTTTTACCCATCTCCACCACATCTTTAACTGCTGCTGCAGCTCTAGCCCACTTTTCTTCACTGTATTCCTGTGCCATCAGCTTTTTCCCTTCATGATCCACTAAGTCAGTGAAACGTTCGGTATCCGAAGAACGCGGATTATTAATAGGGCTTGCTGCATAAAGCAACACCTTCGCACGTGCCGCCAAAGCTGCACCACGAGTAGGACGAGCTACGTTACGCGTATCACGTTTCTCCGGCAAGTCATACGCTGCCAAAACCATTTCTTGAGCGATAAAATCAGCACATTCGTCATACGTACTGCGGGGAATGCTCAGATTGTTGTAATCTTCCTGATAATCCAGTCCTTCATCAGGCAATAAAGGAACAGGACCGTACTTCTGCAACAGCTTCCAATAAAGGTAAGCACGTACAAAACGTGCTTGCGCCTTAAAATCGACAATTTCTGCTGGTGTCAGTTCCTTATTCCGGTCCACATTATGGATAAAGATGGATGCTTGTCGGATACCGTCATAAGCCTCGGTCCATCCGTCTTGTTTCCAATTTTCATCATATTCGGCATATTTGAACTTACGGTATTCCAAACTACGGTCACCATAGCACATATCGTCCGAGAAATTAGTAATACAAAGGTCTTTCGCCTGAATGTCTATATTATGCATAGTCAGATAGGTAAATGCTTTGGCAAGCCATTGTTCGGTATAGTCTTTATTCTCGAATATAGTCTCCAAATTCTGTACATTCCCTAGCTTTCCTTCTACCTCCAGATAATCGGTACACGAGCCTGCAAACAGTCCCATACCGATAATTGCGGAAAATAATAGTTTTCTTTTCATATTGATTGCTGTACTTTTACATTTTAATAGTTAAACCCAAAGTCAACGATTTCGTCAGCGGATATCCCTGTCCGTTAGCACTTCCCATTTCAGGATCCCACAACTTGAAATCAGAGAATGTCAGCAGGTTGTTTCCGATAAAGAAGATACGCATACTATTCATGCGGATGAGGCGCGTAATCTTTTTCGGCAATGTATATCCTACTTCCAAAGTTTTCAAGCGGAGATAAGAACCGTCTCTTAACCAATAAGACGAACTCTGATAGTTATTGGAATTACCTCCATAACTCAGACGAGGATACTTGGCGTTCGCATCTTCATTCTTGCCCAAGCTCCAATAGCCGGCATCTACCATATCTTGCAGAATATTCCCCCAGTCTCCCTCACTAAATGCATAAACACTGGCTCCCTTAATTAAGAACGAAGACTGACCAGTACCCTGAAAATGCACATTGAAATCAAAGTTGTTCCACGATACCGACGCACCAAAACCATATACAAAATTAGGACGATTAGTAGAACCGATAGGCACATGGTCATTTGAGTTAATCACACCATCACTGTTGATATCCTTATATTTGATATCACCCGGCATAATATTACTTCCTTGATAAGGGCTGTTGCGAATATCATCATAGTCTTTGAACAGCCCCTGAGCAACGTATCCCATCACTTGTCCTACCCGGTAACCTTTCTGCATACGATAAGGATAAACGCTGAATACCTCATCAGCTTCCAGTACCGTATTTTTACTATAGGTGAAATTACCACGCATGGTAAGAGAAACCTTATTGAACTTATGATGAAGTGCTACATTTCCATCAAAACCAGTAGAACGGATCTTGCCTACGTTGGCGGAAGGAGTGATCCCCTGCAGACCGACAATATCCGGCAGGCTCCTGCGAGACATATAAATGCCATCGCGCGTCTCATGGAAATAATCCACCGTAGCGGAAATTCTATCATTCCACAAAGAAAGGTCAATTCCTACGTCGTGCTTGGTGGCTACTTCCCAAGTTACAGCGTCAGATGAAATAGATTTATACATTAACCCTCCATCACTGTCGCTGTTGTTGTAATCACCCCAATTGTATGAACCATTATCCTGGAAAGTAGCCAGGAAGGGGAAACGTACTCCATTCACATAGTCGCTACCAACTTTTCCATACGAATAACGTATTTTAAACATATTCATCCATTTCAGGTTCTTCTTAATAAATGCTTCTTCTGCAACATTCCATGCTACTGAATAAGCAGGGAAAAAGCCAAATTGGTTACCAGTAGCAAAATTCTCAGAACCGTTATAGCCAAAGTTAAAATCAAAGAAATAACGATATTTCCAGCCGTAAGTAAAGCGTCCTGCCAAGCCCTGGTGTTTGCGGCTCAGCCAATTATAACCACTGTTATCGGTTGTGTTTGTAGTCTGGTCCTGCGTATATTTTAGTGTACCTCCTACCTGATGGTCACCAAAGGTGCGATTATAATTGAGAATAGCTTCGAAAAACTCTTTCCGCGTACCCGAAGAGGAGCCCCCATGCGTCATCACCTGTTCGCCATTCAGCCTTTTATATACAATATTTCCATCAGAATCACGTTCGCGTTCTGCCCGCCACTGCTCAGGCCACTGTCTGTGAGTCTTCGTATTTTTATTCTTTGTATCAAAACCAAAACGTCCGGTAAACTTCAATCCTTTCGTGATAAACTTCAGGTCTTGCTCCAATCCGACATTGGTTTGTATCGTGTTGTCCCAGTGCTCATTATAACCTCCCTGTGTGGCCAGCATCCATGGATTGGCACGATCGTCATTGCCGGCGCTCGGTATCTTTCCGTCCGAATACATCGGTGGGATGGCAATCGGGTTATTATTCATGGCAGCTGCCCAAATCTGGCTTTCACCAAAACCTGACTCATTCTGTTTACTCAACCAACCAGATACCCCCAACTTCAACAAAGTAGTTTTGGTGATGTCCACATCCACATTCATACGATAATTCCACCGACGATAATTCGCGTTCGTATCATACTCCTTCAACGCTTTGTCTACTTTATACATTCCCCCTTCGTCAATATAGCTTGCCGAAATGAAATAACGCGCATTAGAGCCGCCACCACTGATATCCAGATTGGCACGGTAACTCATCGCTCCATCTTTCAGCAACACATCCATCCAGTCTACATTCGGATAAAGATCCGGATCCAGCCCGTTTTTAAACAGATACAAGTCCTCATCAGAAAAAACAGGCTGTTTGTAGCGCGATACATATGACTCGTTCAACAAACTGGCATACGTATATCCATCAACAAACTCTGGCGTATAAGTGCGTGCGCTATAAGTTGACTCAACCTTGGCATTGATGTTGACTTTGCCGGCTTTACCGCGTTTGGTAGTAATAAGCACAACACCATTCGCACCCCGGCTACCATAAATAGCAGTGGCAGAAGCATCCTTCAATACTGAAAACGATTCGATATCCTCCACGTTCAGTTCATCTAAACTACGCTCAAAACCATCGACAAGCACCAATGCCTGAGTATTTGCTCCGAAAGTAGAGATTCCACGAATCCAAAATTCAGACATATTTTTGCCTGGTTGCCCTGATTTCTGCATTGCCATAATACCCGGAACATTTCCTGCTAAAGCGTTGGAAATATTGGAAGTAGCCACGGATTTCAGATCGTCCACATTCACCGTCGTCACAGCACCGGTCAACGTCACTTTCTTCTGTGCACCCGTACCGGTAATTACCACCTCATCGAGTACACTTTCACTCGATTCCTTCAACACTACGTCCACTTTGGTCATATTCTCTTTTATCAGAATCTCCTTCGTCTCAAACCCTATATAAGAGAAAACCAATACACTATAAGGAGTAATCTTTATAACATACTTACCATTCAAATCTGTAATAACCCCCAATCCGGTAGCATTCTTCACCGATATATTAGCACCCATCAATGGCTCTCCCGCCTGATCTTTGACGATACCTGTCACTTCCATTGTTTTTGTTTGAGCTTGTGCATTAACACTACTCCCTAACACCAACAGTAGAATCATTAATAAATATTTCCTCATATCTATAAATTATGTGTTTTATCATTAGACCTATTGAACTGCAATCATACGGATACGGTAATTATCCTTATCGCTTATATAGAAAGTCCCGTCAGACGGATCATAACAAATCCCGAAAGGCCATTTAAAACGAGCTGTTTCACGTAAGTCCCCATCAATGTACCCATTTACTTTTCCATCGGTCGACACACTTCCACGACCGGCATAAAGAGTCACTACACCTGTCGGAGTCACCGTGCGTACACAATGATTGTCGCAATCGATCACATAGAAATCATACGTATCCTCTTTCCCGGCCCGCACATATTCTTCATTCAGGACAAAACAACCCTGAGTGGGACAGGCAAAAAGAGCACTATTACCCACACCGTCCTGAAAACCACTTCTACCATGTTGTCCGACAAAGACAGAAGGTACACTGAATGTTTTCGTATTTATGTCGAAATCAGCTTTCGCAATATTGCGTCCTTCTTTCGTCAGACAATAGACATATTTACCAGTGGGATGAAATATACAACTTTCTATATTTTGTTTCGATTGAACAAAAGTAGTCAAAGCTACACTTTCCCATAGTCCGTTTTCTGGATTAAATATCGCTCTATAAAGCTTTGAATCATCCTGACGATAATAGAACAACAAACCGGCTTCTGTCGGATGCGTGAACACGCATCGTATCTGTTTGCCAATCACACAGTCATGCCCTATTGCAAAGTTTTCTTTACGAAGGAAATAATAAACCCCTGTACTTTCTTCATTGTTATGCAAACTGTTCATAAATATAGTATCCTTATCCGCACTCCAAGCCGAAGAATAAATACGACCTCCCCAGTTGACAGCTCCAGTCTTCAAAGTAGTAGAAACAGTCTTGGCATCCAAATCGATCTTTCGTAACTGCATGTTCGATGCTGCATCTCCTTCTACAACATAAATATCACGCTCTCTATCATCAAACAGCATCATACGAAGGGAACCAAATCCCGCTTCTTCAAATGTACCGTCCGCAATCGTGTGCTTACCGTCTGCGTCTTCTTTTCCACACAAAGTCCCTACGCTCGTATTATACTGATAAGTAAAAGTCTGCTCGAACGTATACTTAACACTCTCTGCGTTTTCCGCATTTCTAATTTCTACCTCTACATTTCCTCCACTTGCACGCGCGGGCACCATACAATAAATTTCAGTCCCAGTCGAAGTAATCACTTTCGCTTTCTGTCCCCCGATTATCACATTAATAAGAGACGTATCGGTTCCGAAGTTCGTACCGCGAATGAACATACGCGTACGTAAAGTACCTTCAGTCGGCGTGAAATCCGAAAAAGTAACCGGCTGCCCCGGATCGGAAGGGTAATACGTTGGCACGGAAACATCCGAATTACCGTCCACACAACTTCCGAATCCTCCCAAACAAATTAAAGAAAGCAGCACAATTCCCGCTTGCCTCCATTCCTTTTTAAACTTTGTGAGTTTTTTCATTGTCTTGTTGATTTAAAAATTAATTGTTAGATTCTATATTTAAATAAGAATTATATTTTCTTTCATTATCCCTTTATTGATTATGTCACAAAATTAAGGGACTTTCTTCTACACCACTTTGTTTTAAGTTCCAATTATTGTGTTTTACGTCCTAATTGCTGTGTTTATCATCCAACTATCCTGCTTACCATTCTGATATTGATAACCATACAGCTTTTCTCTTATCAGAATACTCTTTCCAACAAAACTTTTCCCTGTTTATCAATCACCTTTGCATTGATCCGTCCATTCTTTATATCAAGCCGTGTAGCACTTTGATTACTGCCAACTATAACCGGAAAAGAATTTCCTGCACTATTTGCTTCGTGAAAAGCATACTTATGTGTATGCCCGGATATCATCAGATTGATCTTTGCCTGATTCAACACAGGAAGTAGCTTGCGTGTCAAATCATTGCCCCCATGATTAATCGGTTTATCAGCAAAAACATTAACGGTAGGATAATGAGATATGACAATGCGATATTTTGCCTTTTTAAACTCCTTGGTTTTCACCAGTTTCTTTAACCATTGAGCTTGTTCAGTACGGTAATTGTCAAAATCCAGTAATCCGCCATAAGCCGGGATTTCATCCGGTTTATCTTCACCACAATCTATCATCACAATCATAATATCTCCAAAACGGTATGAACCGTATATTTTACCATCTTTCTTAGGAAATAATCTGGGATATAAACGGGCCATTTTACCACGCGTTTCATGATTTCCACGTACCAACTCAAAAGGGATAGAAGTTGCAAACATCTCTACGCTGGTATCAATAAATGCTTTAAAAGGAGTCTCATTATTTTCCATGTAATTCATAACATCACCAGCATAGAAGAAAGCATCACATGTTTTATAATCACAGAGCTCCAGTAAAGTCCTCAACTTGGCAGAATCATTATGAATATCACTGGCAACAAACAGTGATCCGCCCTTATTTGCAGGATCCAAAGTTTTGAAAGTATACCACCGCGAAACAATACTACCACCAAAGACTATTCTATAGGGTTGAAACTCGCGCATCTCTTTAGTGCAGATACGATATTGATAAGTAATACCAGACTCCAGCTCTTCCACCCGTATAGAGTGGAAAGTATTGTAAGCTGCATGCATCCCATATTCAGTGTGATAGTATAGTTTAGACTGGGTACTTCCCATTTTCTTTAATTCAATACAGGAGAAGGATGGATGTGAAGTTGTAAAGTTAAAACTGGCCCCATCATCAGTAACCTCCTGCAGATAAGGTCCATGAGATATATTAAATGTTTGTTGAGCCGATAGTTTCAGCATAGATCCTAAAGAAAGACATAATACTATCCAAACACTTCGTTGCAAAAATAAAAGTAGTTTTCTCATTATGATATATTTCTATTAATGTTATCAAATAAAAGATTGTTTCCACCTAGAAAAGAATGGAAGAATACTTCCATTCTTTCAGTGGGGATTCCCCCGAAACAAATTAATAATCAACCCTTAAAAGAGTGTGAGAAAAAAAATAAAAAATACCTGTTGAAAACTTTTTCACATATTCATGGTCTACTATTTCCTGAATATAGGGAGATGATATTTTAATAGTATCGCTAAATAAAAAAATCCGTTTCATGTCTTTCAGCGTTTTCAGTTAGACGTTCAGTTGTTAACCAGTACTTTATAACTCTGCCACAAATATCGAGGAAAATATAAATATGCACTTTGTTCTCCGTACGCAATTCTGTGTTTTCCGTTCATCTGTACCAAAAACAAAGAGAAAACACAAAAACACAATAAATATTGGAAAAAGGAATGGGCATCCCTGTGCAACTTGCACGGAAATAAGTTCAATTCTGCAGAGAAATGAACAAAAATCGCTCTTGTTCCAGACAAAGAACGTTTATACTAAAATTAACTCTGACTTGTTCTATGAATAAACCTTTTCAGTACACAAATTAATTCGTCCGCCTATAGCCGGACGAAAAGATGCCTATAGGCAGACGAATTAATTTATGCATCCGCAGATATTATTTTTAATAGCGAAAGCGCTTATTATATTCTCCGCCGATGGTTCCAGTATCAGGAGAACATATATCTGATTTGTTCAGGAAACCTTTCAATCAGTTATCCTTTTTTATATTCAGATGGAGCTACTCCATATTTCAACTTAAAGATTTTGGAAAAATGCGAACTATTGACAAATCCTGTCTCACCCATAACTTCTGTCACATTCAAATCAGAGTTAACCAGCAAATAGGCAGCTTTTTCCAATCTCAGGTTACGAATATAATCCGATAAAGGTTGATCACATATTTCTTTCATCTTATGGTATAATTTAGTCCGGCTCATTCCCAAAGATACCGACAAGCTATCTGCCGAAAACTCAGAGTTACCTATATTTTCCTCAATAATCTCCTCGAAACGACGCTTAAACTCCTGAACGGCGGCAGAAAGTTGCCTTTCTTCTTTTAGAGGAACATTCTTTTTATATTCCTTGAACCATTGCTCTCTCTGTGTTAATAAACGGCGAAGGTTTACTTCAAGCAGTTTTATAGAGAAAGGTTTTGGCAAATACAAATCAGCACCCGATTCATAACCCTCTATCTGACTTTCAACATTGGTTTTCGCAGTCAGCATTACAATAGGAATATAAGCTATTGACAGGTTGTTCTTTATTCTCCGGCACATTTCAATGCCATCCATCTCCGGCATCATCACGTCACTGATAATTATGTCCGGATAGAGAGTCTCACACATCTCCAATCCAATACGACCATTATCTGCAATCAATATATTATAACTCGCAGATAAATGTTCTTCCAATGCTATCTGCAGTTCTTTATTATCCTCAACAATTAATAAAGTCGGCAAATCTGATTTTCCGGTTCGTTGAAAAGTTACCGTACCCTGTTCTTTGACATTCAACGGTTGTTCGGGCAGAAACTCATTGTATTGATCATCAATAAAATCTCTGACACTAAAAACTTCATCACCCATTTCGTCAGTTGAAGTATGCTCGTGGAAGATGGGAAGGGCAATCACAAATTCTGTCCCCACCATACGCTCACTGCTTACAATAATGGCACCCTTATGCTGCAGAACCACTCCTTTGGCAATAGCCAGACCAATCCCGGAACCCAAATGAGACATGCTCTCCTCTTTCACCTGAAAAAAACGTTCATAAATAAGCCGGATAGACTCCTGAGAAATCCCCACACCTGTATCTCTCACAGTCAGAATACAAGCAAGCTGAGAAGAGGCCATTTTACCTTCCACATGCATAGTTGCATAGCAGGGGGTAACATCTTTCAAGTATCCTTCTTCTAACGAAATTTCAATGCTGCCTCCTTCAGAGGTATATTTAATGGCATTAGAAAACAAGTTAATAATCAGTTTCCCAATTTTATCCTTATCGGCATCCATTTTTATTTCCCGGTCTGCGGATTGATAGGAAATAGAGATTTTCTTATTTTCTGCCCACGGACTGATTTCATCAAACAGTTGCCGTGTCAACCGGGATATATTTACATTCGCCAATGCCAGCGTATTAATCCCCAAATCTACTTTCCGGATATCGACTAATTCAGTGATCAAGGACATCATTTTTTTCGCATTAGAAAAGATGGACCTGCACTCTTTAGCCAAAAGAGATTGGGTAAGCAACTGCTCTGCAGACAGTAATATAATGGTCAACGGAGTTTTCAGTTCATGCGACGCATTCATGAAAAACTGCATTTTTGCCTGATATTTCTCCTCATCTTTCGCCATTATAATCTTTTGAATCTCATTCTCTCTTTTCAGATTCTGCTCTTTATTATATTGATACATACCTAAAAGAACAACTCCCAAAGCAAATACGACATAGATTATCTTAGCCCAGATAGTCAGCCACCAAGGAGGAAGCACAGATATAGACAGACTTCTGCCAGGAGTCTGCCACGTATAGCCTTTATCATTAGAAAGCTGTACTTCCAGCTCATATGTTCCATAGGGCAGGTTGGAATAGAAAACCTGATTAGTAGTATACCGAAGTACCTGCCAGTTATCCTGAAATCCTTTCATTCGATATCGGTACATAATCTGTTCAGACAACTCATATCCCAATGCAGCAAATGAAATGGCAAAATTATTCTGTTTATATGTCAGTGATAGCTCCGGAGTCTTATCTAAAATCTTCTTTAGCACAATGTGGTCATTATAAGAATTCTGCGGAATAATCTCCTTATTATTAACGATCAAGTCTGTGAATATAAGCTCTGTCCGATTTACAGACTGCAGTGTTTTGGAAGGATAAAAATAACTCAATCCATATAGTCCTCCCATATAAAGAGCACCATCCGCCGCTTTATATCCCGCTCCCATTTTAAAAGCATTATTCTGCAATCCGTTTGTCGAACCATAGGTATAAATCTTACCGCTATCCGTATCCAGTCGGGTGATACCGTTTCCTCCGATCCAGACATTATGAGTCCCATCCACAAAGACAATCTCACAATCATTGCCTGTCAGCCCATCCTGGGAAGTATAACAAGTCGCAGTATAGTCATTAGGGGTATCAGAGTGTATCACGACCTTATTCAGTCCCCCTCCAATAGTACCTATCCAACACACCGAGTCATTTTGACAATCCATACTAACCAAATAATTAGTAGTCATAGAAGCTTCCAGCTCAGAATCCGCCTGGTAGGATGTCACCTTTTTCACCTCACCTGAGGAAGATAAAGTAATCTTATTTAGTCCGTTAGCCGTACACACGAATACAGAATTATCATAAACGAACAAATCTGCTATCAAATTAGAAAGAATAGGAAATTCTGTCCCCATATTGAAATAAGAGACCAAAGTAGGAGTTGCAATAGGATGCTCAATACAAAATAAACCTCCGCCCCATGTCCCAACCCACAAACGTCTTTGATTATCTTCCACTATTTTAGCAATACTGGTATTCAATCGATAGGAGTCGGGAGAAGATGATACAACCAATTCTTTACTTGTCTTTGTTTGGGTATCATAAATGATAGTTCCCTGGTTCGTTCCAATATAAAGATTACGCTGATCCCTGTCCAAATAAATGGTTTGCAGAAATCGGGATTCCATATTAATGCCGGTAACAGGCATCAATGAGAGTTCTTCTGTCCGGGTATCATAACGGAATAAACTTCCTGATTCGACTAACATCCATAATATATCATCCCCCTGTCTTACTACTGCATTAACCTCATTCCTCGAAAAGCCCATCTTCTGAAAATCCTGACGGGATATATTCTTGAAAGAGTAATTGGATAGTGTCCGGTAAATGACTCCCCAACTCTTCATCGTAATCCATAAATTATCATATCTGTCAATCAACAAGTCTGTGATTTTCTGCTTAGACAAGTCGCCCCCTTTAGTATTTTCCAGATGATTCCGCCCGATGGGATGCTCCGAAAATGGCTGCTGAATCTCAATAACTCCCCCTAAATAAGCACACCATAATATACTGTCCTGATGCACAATGAATTTGCCCCTTGTATATTCCGGTATATCAGAATTTACAGAATGGAAATCAACATAAGAGCTTTCCGACTTCTTTAGCCTGTCATATTCAAAAGGAATCCGATAACATCCTCTTGCCGAGCGCATATACAAATATCGGGCAGTAGAAAACAACGTTTGTATCCGCTCTCTTTCTCCAAGCAGATTATCCATTTTGTAACTGTCCAAAATAGAAATTTTTCCATTACTGATGCCCATACACATTACTCGTGAACCAATCAGAGCCCAGACATTTTCTCCCCTAACCTGAAGATTATCTGCATATCGGCACTGGTTCCATGTTGCTTCATTTTCCCATTCCAATAAATCGAGAGTATCATTACACACCTTTGCCACAGAGATTCCCTTATCCCCTCTTATCCATAGATGCTGGCTGGAAGGATTAAAAAACAAATTTGAAACAAAAGTATCAGACTGGAAACTTTGATCTTTCCCTTCAATATAATAAGATATATAACGATGTGTATTCAAATCAAAGCAGGTCAGTCCACTCTCTGTTCCTACCCATAATTTATCAGCACTGCTTGCTACGGCATTGATACGATTATGTGATTGATAAATTTTATGGCCTCCCTGATAATAATCAAAAGTTTGCAGTGTATATCCATCATAGCTTTGTAGACCGGCATTCGTACCAATCCATATCAGTCCTGTACTATCCTGAGCTATACAATTAGCATCAGTATGCGCTAATCCGTTATCAATGGTCAGTTTTTTAAATATTTCATTACTATATAGAAAATCAGGACTCGAAATGAAAAGGATCCAAAACACCGCTATAGTAAATCGAAGAATGTTTCTCATAGTGATATGGATTAAAATGTATTGCAAAACTACATAAAAATCTCAAATCACAAACATGACAGCTCAAAATAAAGCTAAATCAGCATCTAATGAACAGATAACAAAGTTTTGTGTACAAATAACACAATGCTTTAATAAACTCCAGCGTAGATTTGTGCAAAAATAAAAAAACTATGAAACTACTGAGGTATAAATTACTACTATTAGGAACCTTGCTATTTCTGTTCGGAGAAATGGCATCAGGTCAGTCACAAAACACCCAAAAAGGAATATTCATTCCCAGTAAACAAGCGAAAGAAGATGATTACAATAATCCTGAAAGCCGCTTCAATAATAAATATAAAGCAGAATCAGAGAACTTTGTCGTATTCTGGGACAAGTCTTTCGGCGTGGACCCCGCGAATTATCCGGATGAGAAAAAGCGTTTCAATCCTGCCGATTTTCTAAAAGAAGGAGAACGCTTCTTTGCATATTATAGAGACAAGCTGAAGTTTGTTGACAAAAAACGCTCTAACCTGGAAAAGCATAAGATGATTATTTATATGTATAATGATGATGAAACAACTGCCTACGGATGGGGAGCAGATGAGGTCGGCATGATGTGGTTTCGCCCATGCAGAATCCTGAAGTATCCATATTGCCCGTTAGCACACGAAATGGCACACTCTTTTCAATATATGGTTGAGGCAGACGGTCATAAAGGTTATGCCGGTCATTCGATTATCGAATACTGCGCACAATGGATGCTTTGGCAGGTTTACCCGGACTGGACAACGATAGAAAACTACCATCTGAAATCATATATGAACAAAACACACTATGCACTAATGCACCGGACCAATATGTATCACGCTCCGCAAATGATGGAATACTGGTCAAACAAACACGGACTGGATATTATCGGCAGGATGTGGAGAGAGGCTAAAGCTGATGAAGATCCGGTATCAACTTATCAACGTCTGACTAAGATCAGCCAAAAACAATTTAATGATGAGGTATATGATGCGGCAACCCGTTTTGTTACATGGGATATCCCAAGAATTGAAAAAGTATGTGCCCAATATGCGAATCAGCATCATTCCAGACTAGATGCTATCGGAAATTCCTGGTATCAAATTGCATCAAACCGATGCCCGCAAAATTATGGTTATAATGCGATCCAACTGAATATCCCGGAAAAAGGAAAAAGTATTTCTCTTGATTTCAAAGGGATAGCCGGTGACAACCGTTTTTGCACACTTCATTCCGACAGAGCCGGTTGGAGATATGGCTTCCTTGCAGTGAGGAAAGATGGAAAGAGAAAATACGGGAAAATGAATATCGGAAAGAATGGAGAGAATAAAACAGTCAGTTTCAATATTCCCAAAGACACAGAATATCTTTGGCTGATAGTGACCGGCGCTCCGACTATACACAATAAACATCTGAAAGAGAAAGAAAAAGAAGTATATGAACAATGGCCCTACCAGATTCGATTATCCGGCACAACTCCTTGTGAAACCGTTCTGAATTCACCAAAGTAATTATACAAATTATTATACCATGACCCCGCACTTTTTCCCATTTTTATCTTTATTTCTGAGCAGTACTGCTATTATGGCAGCGACTACCGAAGAAAAGAAACAGTCAAAACAACCCAATATATTATTCTGTATCGCTGATGATGCAGGACATATGAGTGCATACGGTACTTCATGGGTAAATACCCCCGCTTTTGACAAAGTAGCCCACGAAGGTTTGTTATTTGAACAAGCATATACTTGTAACTCCAAATCAGCACCTTCCAGAGCTGCTATAATAACCGGACGCAATTCGTGGCAACTCAAAGAAGCCTGCAATCACTGGCCTGCTTTCCCGCATGAGTTCAAATCATATCCGGAAGCACTCTCTGACAATGGTTATTATGTAGGATGCACCGGTAAGGGATGGGGGCCAGGGATTGCCAATGACGCCAAAGGCAACAAAAGAGAGATTACAGGCAAACCATGGAACGAGAAAAAACTATCCCCTCCGACTACACAAATCTCTAATATTGACTACTCCGCCAACTTTAAAGATTTCCTAAAAAGTTGGGACAAGAAGCAGCCATTTTGCTTTTGGTACGGTTCATTAGAGCCTCATCGCGGATACGAATTCGATTCTTCCAGACGTTTTGGGAAAGACATCAGCCAGATTGATTCGGTTCCCTCATATTGGCCCGATAATGAGATAGTCCGAAGAGATATGCTGGATTATGCCATCGAGATCGAGCATTTCGACCGACACCTGGGAATAATCCTTCAAGCATTGGAAGATGCCGGCGAGCTGGAGAATACAATTGTTATTGTAACATCGGATCACGGAATGCCTTTCCCGCGATGCAAAGGGCAAGAATATTATCACTCCAACCATATCCCTATGGCAATGATGTGGAAAAAAGGTATTCATCAGCCCGGACGCAAAGTCAATGAATGCATTAGCGTCATTGATCTGGCTCCCACTATTTTGGAAGCAACAGGCATTTCACAAGAGCAATCGGGTATGCAGGCAATCACCGGACGTAGTTTTATAGATATCTTAAAAAACGAAAATAAAGGGACAGACCGTAATTTCGTAATGATAGGCAAAGAACGGCATGATGTAGGGCGGCCTAATGATGAAGGGTATCCAATCCGAGGGCTGATAAGAGGTGATTTTTTATATCTAAGGAATTACGAAACCAATCGCTGGCCGGCGGGCAATCCGGAAACCGGATATATGAACGTGGACGGAAGTCCGACTAAAACAGAAGTACTAAAAGCACGTCGTAATTCTGAAACAGCCCATCTGTGGAAACTTTCATTCGGCAAACGGGATGCTGAAGAATTATACAATATAAAGAAAGATCCCAACTGCATGAATAATCTGGCAGACAATCCAAACTACCAGAAGATAAAACAGCGAATGGAAAAGGAAATGACAATTCGGCTGTTACAACAAGGTGATCCAAGAATATATGGGAAAGGAGCGATTTTCGACCGTTATCCTGACACCAGCAAAGCTCATCTATTCTGGAACCGTACAAAAGCTGGAGAAAAGGTTCCTTTCGGATGGATCAACGAAAGCGATTTCGAACCGGAAGCAAGCGATTCAGATATATAAGGTAATAGATATAAATAGGTAATAATTATGGATAAGAAGATTGCTTTGGGGATGATTATATTGTTTTGCAGCTTACACATTCTGAATGTCAATGCTACAGAAACAAATACTTTTGATCCATCAGTACTGTTCACCGATGAAACCTGTTCCGAACTCAAACAGGGAGTAACTGAAAAAGAGATTCTGCGCTGCAGAGTTCCGGAGTTTAAAGAAATCGCTTTGAAATTGTACCGGGGAACATACGACAGAGAATTTCGGATACAAGAATATAAAGAGTATCAGCATCCGGACATCATGGGGAGGCAGAACAAGACGAATGCTTACAGCCTGTTGGATAATGCAACCGGAATAGTAGCAAGAAAAGATAAAGAACTAATTATAGCTGTGGGAGATACACACGGGGATAGTATCCGGATTAAAATCCAGAACCTGATTATACCGGAAAGTGATGGATATGATAAAGGTTCCTCTTATTATTCACTGTCAACCGGTATCAATCGAATTATACCACGAAATGACGGCCTAATTTATGTATTGTATCATGGAAAGGAAGCCGGTTCCAATAAAAAAGTGAAGATTCATTTTATTTCTGGAGAAGTCAACGGATACTTTGATATAAGTAAACATGAACCTTCACAATGGAATACGCTACTTGAAAAGGCCGGTTACGAAGTATTCGATGTACTCGGCAAATATACCCATCTCACATTCCCGACAAAATCCTTCCGCCAATACACACCGGACGGAAAAGCGCTGATAGATGTATTCGACCGTATTGTCAGTCTGGAACATGAGTTCATGGGATTGAATAAATACACAGAACGGCAATATAACAACCGGCTATATTGTCATGTGGTGTACAAAGGATACATGTATGCTCCCAATTACCGTACAGCTTATGGCATCAGTACAATGGAAAAAGTTTGTGATATAAACAAACTAACCGGAATCGCTCTTTGGGGACCATCACATGAAATCGGGCATATAAACCAGCTGCGCCCCGGTGCAAAATGGCATGGAATGACAGAAGTAACCAATAATATCTATTGTCTGTATGTACAGACTGCATTCGGACAAACCACACGCATACAAAGAGAAATAGAACGTCCCACCAATACATATGATAATTGTTGGTACGAACGCGCGATGACTGATTATTTCACACGCACTCTGGCACATAATGCCAATCCAATCAATCATTGCCGCTTAGTACCCTTCTGGCAACTCTATTTATATCTGACGCAAGTCAAAGGGATAGACTTCTATCCGGATCTGCTGGAAGCTATCCGAAAAACACCGGATCCCCCAACACCCGGACTTTGCCAGCTTGAATTTATCAAGAAAGCATGTGAGGTGTCAAAGACCGATTTAACTCCTTTCTTCGAAAAATATGGCTTTCTCACACCGATTGATAAGGAAGTGGACGATTATGGCAAAAAGATGTTCGTAATTACCCAAAAACAGATTGATGAAGTAAAAAAGGAAATCACACTTCAAAAATACCCAAAGACGGACATGCCTTTCTGGTATATTACCGACAATACAACTGATTTATTCAGAAATCCTCAACCAATCTCTGCCGGTACGGCTATATGTAAGGGCAATACATTTACTATGTATAATTGGAACCGTGTAATCGCATACGAAGTATATCAAAACAACCAATTGGTATTTGTCTCCCCGTTAAGCCATTTCACTGTAGAGAATATATCGGTTTCTCCATCTACCCGGATTTATGCAGTCGGTGCAGATGGAATGAAGAAAGAAGTCAAATTCAAATGGACCGAAGATCTGGAACAACAGAACCTGTTGAAAACCAGAAATTCTAAATATAAGACTATGTATAATCGCTAATTACAAAACCCAATAATTATGAAAACAAGATTCTTTTTGCTGATAACGCTAGGTCTATTCTCAAGCTCTTTGCCCGCACAAGATTACCTGGTATCTACTCCTAATACTTCTTTGATGATAAAAGCTACTCCCGGTGAAAAAGTCAAGATACAATACTACGGAAGTAAAATTGGAGTCAATGATATCCAAAGTATTTATAATACCGGAGTTGCTTTCAATGCAGACGGATACCCCACTTTCGGCCTGCAAACAATGGGGGAAAAAGCAATGGCAGTGACTCAACCCGATGGCAATATGTCTTTGGACCTAATGGTTGAGCAAGTAAAACAATATCCTGTGGAAGAGGGAGAAATGACTGAGATTATCATGAAAGATAAAGTCTATCCTTTCCATGTAACACAATATTATAAAGCTTACAAAGGAACAGATATTATTTCTACCTGGGTGAAAGTTCTTAATAATGGCAGGAAGGCCGTTACCCTATACCGATTTGCCTCAGCTTACATACCGGTACATCGCGGGGATAACTGGCTGACTCATTTCCACGGACATTGGGGAGCAGAAAACATGTTGGAAGAAGAAAAGCTGACCAATGGTCAGAAAGTTATCTCCAATAAAGACGGAGCAGTGAATACAGAGACTGATAATCCTTCTTTTATGCTGTCAATGAATGGTAAACCTCAGGAGGAACATGGGCATATACTGGGAGGCACACTTGCCTGGACCGGAAACTATCTTCTAAAAATGAATGTAACCAACACGAAACTAAATGTTATAGCCGGCATAAATGAAGAGAACTCTCATTATATTCTGGAACCTGAAGAAACTTTCAGTACCCCGGAATTCGCTATGACCTACAGCACTTCCGGTAAAGGAGGGGTGAGCCGTGCCTTTCACCGCTGGGCACGCCAATATAAATTAAACCAGGGTGGCACAGAACGTGATATTCTGCTCAATAGCTGGGAGGGGGTCTACTTTAAAGTCAGCCAGGAAGGAATGGATCAGATGATGGAAGCATTCTCTGCTTTAGGTGGCGAACTGTTTGTGATGGATGACGGATGGTTTGGAGACAAATATTCGCGGGACAGGGGAAATAGCAGCCTGGGTGACTGGACCGTTAACAGAAAAAAGCTACCACAAGGAATTGAAGGACTAATTGCCTCAGCTAAAAAGCATAAAATAAAGTTTGGCATCTGGATTGAACCGGAGATGTCGAATATCAAAAGCGAATTGTTTGAAAAACATCCGAACTGGATACTGCAATGTAAAAACCGTCCTCTCTCTACGGGACGTGGAGAAACTCAGGTTGTACTTGACTTAACCAACCCCAAAGTACAGGATTTTGTATTCAGCGTAGTGGATAATCTAATGACCCGGTATCCGGAAATAGCTTATATGAAGTGGGATGCTAATTCCAGTATGCTGGATTATGGCTCTCCCTACTTGTCAAAAGAGAAGCAATCACATCTATATATTGAGTATCATCGGGGACTGAACAAAGTACTTGAGCGAATTCGTGCTAAATATCCGCAATTAGTACTACAAGCCTGTGCAGGTGGAGGCGGACGTATAAACTATGGTATGTTACCCTATTTCGATGAGTTCTGGACCAGCGACGATACAGATGCATTACAACGTATCTATCTGCAATGGGGAGTATCCAGTTTCTATCCGGCAATCGCAATGGCTGCCCATGTCAGTGCAGATAAAAATCATCAGACCGGACGCCGGCTTCCTTTAAAGTTCCGCTTTGATGTGGCTATGTCCGGCCGCCTGGGTATGGAAATCCAGCCTAAAGACATGAATGAAACTGATAAACTTTTTGCCCGAAGAGTCATTGCTGAATATAAGAATATCCGTCCTATAGTACAATTCGGAGATTTATACCGATTGATATCTCCCTATGACAATAAGGGAATCGCTTCTCTGATGTATACCAGCCTAGAGAAAAACAGGGCCGTATTCTATGCGTACAAAATAACTCATTTCATCAACATGACAATTCCTAATGTGAGAATGAACGGGCTGGATCCACAGAAAAACTACCGGCTAAAGGATTTAAGCGCTATAGATGAGAGTAAACCATGCAGTTTGCACAATAAAATCATCAGTGGCAAGATTCTAATGGACGAAGGTATTTCGTTACAGGCATTACTCAAGAATGAATATTCCAGTGTGGTTTTAGAACTTCAAGAAGTAAAGTAAAACTTATAAAAATGATTGTAATTTCTCTGTAATATCCAACGTTTTGATATTACAGAGAAATTACATAAAAATCGAAATAATCATCGGATAATTCAGCGAAATTGCTATCTTTTAAAATATCTATACCATGAATAATCAATTGCCCAAAAACAATATTAACATAAAATGTAATTCTAAACCCAATTATGAGAATTTGCTAAAAGGGTATTATTTAACAGATGGCCAATTATTGAAACTCATCAACTCTTATAAGCTAACTGACTATGAGAAAGCCGTTTGCTTCTTTATTTGCAAACAAGTTGCTTTAAAAGATATTGCTTCCATTTTAGATCATACTTACGAGAGTATAAAAAAAGCTCGTCAACGCATTTTTAAAAAATTAAAATTAGCATATAAAAACACCGATATCGATAAATATATTCTGCATAAGCTATAATATATCAGCCTCAAGTTAGTTAACACAAGTTAATGCAGTTCCCCGTTTATTCTTCAATATGATTATTTCAACCTCACATTTCTATTATTTTTAGTTCCCCGCCACATCTTAAAGCATTTTGCAAACATAAATTATTATACCTATCTTTCATGTAAACTATGATTGCTAAATATAAAAAGCGGAATAAGTATTAGAAATAAATATTGTATTCTTCTATCCTTGATTATTTATCAATTGGCAAGAAGAAAATGTTGTTTTAACTAAAAATCAAAAGCTTATGAGAAACAAAAACCTTATCCAACTTTTTTTTATTGCAATCAGTTCCGTTTTATCAGGAGGATGTAGCAAGGAGATCATTACTGAACCCCAGCCTGAGAGTAGTATATCTATTGTTGATAATATCACTCAAATACATAATCATTTCGAGTCTTCTTCTCAAGTATTATGCCAAATAAAATTAGGCTGCTTCACTAATACCCATAGCCATGAAGAAGATTCACTTTCTCATGCCAGACAATCTTCCAATATTATGCCTGACTGGAGTCAAACCCGTATTTGGGATGCATACAAATGTATTTATGTTGAAGTTCCCTTAAAAGGCAATGGCATCTATCGTTCTTCTGTTTTAAACTTTGATAAACACCAAAAAGTTTATCCAGTTCGTAGCTTTCTAGTCTTGATTAAAGACAAGGCTACTAATAATATTAATTATCAAATAGTTACTACAATTATCGATTATCAAAAGAAAGATAATATTACGGAAGAAGATTTTCAATATGTTGGTAATAGTAATTTTAATGGTATTATTCTATTTTCAAGAGTTGATGGCATAAGTGGGAGGGCGATTCATATCCGTAACAGTAAGCCTCATCTTATTCGAATAGGTGCTCCAACAACTTTAATTCGTACGTCTACTTTAAAAAATAATGAAAGCCCTAACTATGTACTATCATTAACTCCTTTTGAGGCAAATGTACTTAATGGGCCTAGCATTACCAAAAGTAGTGGATATTCTAGCGAGATTATTTATTGCGCTCTATGCGGTATGCCTTATAATTTAGACAAAGGGACATGTTCTAACGGTTGTGAAGTAGAAATTCCTGGCCATATGACACGCTGCTATTTATGTCTAAAATATTACAATTCATCTATCTACGATTCATGTCCTAATCTTTGTTGGGGAAATTGGTGTGAAAACTGTGACAACGATCCCTGTATCTGTGAAGGTCTTTGTGAATCATGTAAAGCTCCTTCCTGTCCAGGACCATGGTTCTGTAATAATTGTGGAGGAGAGCAATGCATTACTTGTGGAGGATATAGAACTGTTACCAGAAGCAGATCAAACTGTCCACCCTGTCTTTGTATGACAGAACCAGATGCAGAGATAATAGATAAAATCATACTAAACAGTTCATTTGACTATGATCCAAGAGCAAAATGTATACTTGACCGTTTGCTAAAAATGAATGGCGGTGCTTTTAAATCGATAATTCAGAAATTTGATGGCGACTTCCCTGTCTCTCATTTGAGATTTGTATTATCTTATGGATTAGCTTCCTACATTAATGCTTCAACACTCCCTCCTAGTGGATATATAATAGAGATACAACTTAATGGAAATAACCTTCAACGCCCCAATCTTTCCATTGCCAGAACACTCATTCATGAGGTTATTCATGCAGAAATGTTTCGTAAGCTTTTAGAGATAGCAAATAATAATGGAGAAATTGATCCTACTAATTTAAGACTCTGTTTGGAAAATAGTAATTATACGGGAATGTTTGATTATTATGAGAGATACGGACAAAATAAGTTTCAACATGAACAAATGGCCCAACATTATATAGAAACAATTGTTTCTATATTAAAATTATTCAATAATTCATATCCTGAACATATATACGAATCATTAGCATGGGAAGGATTAATGTGGACTACTGCATGGAACAATTTAAATACTCGAGAGCAGGAAAGAATAACGAATGATATTGAAACTTTCGATAATCAAGGAAAAGAATCATGTTATTAAAAAGAAATCATATGAGGTTTATTTTAGTTATACTTAGTATATTATTCTACGAATCTGATATTTATTCGCAGAATAAAGAATGTAATCCTACATTTTATGTAAAGTTTGATTTTGTAAAATATGGTCATGTATTTGACGCAAATCTTATTAGCAAATTCAATAGGCATGGAGTACTGTGCTTTTCTAAAGGATTGGAAACGATGAACGAGGTTAATAGTTTCTATATTGACAAAACGAGAAAACCCAAAAAACTCAATCAAGAAGAACTTAATAATATTTCTTTTATTGAAATTAAGGATTTCGTTAAATTCATGCTTGCACATCCAAACAAGAAAAATACAAAAATAAATTTGGTGGAAATAACTCCTAAAGGAATTGCTATTCTTTATTATGATGTCAGATGGGAAAGAAAAACATATAGTGAATAAGAATATCTTTGAACTCTAGTAGTTATAACTTTTTGAGTTGTCGCGAAGGAACCCATAAAAGAATCAGAATAGTGTTATTATCACTTCAATATATCATCATTTTGAAGAGATGATATCACTATCTTGCTTATATGATGTCATCATATTACAACATTTTCATAAATAATATAGATAGTAAGTCTTTATTAGTTATGTTTTAAATAGCAACTTTCCAGCAGAATTAATTTATTAAAGAAATAAAGATCGATATTTCCAGTGCAAAAGTCGTTCCAAGCTTTTCTAATTAGGAAGCAATCTTACTATAGTATCTCATATCTTTTATTATTAACCAATATCAAACATAAATAATTCTTTTATTCTCTATATTTCTCATCATAAGTAAGTTTTCTTACATCATCTAATATCTCTATAAATTATCACAGTCATTTTCAAGTTTTATAAACCAAAAAAGAGCAGTAAAGCCTCTTCATCTCCTATCTCCAATAAATAAAAAGTCATGATGGAACTTAAAACACCACTTTAGATCATATAAAGATAAAATAGTTTGCACAGAGAACTTTATTACCCATTTCATTAACCTCTTAAATTATACAATTACAATAAAAAACACTCACTTGGAATGCATAACAAAACTTTGTGTACAAATAACAAAGTGTTTTAATAAACTCTAGCTTAAATTTGCACACAAAATTATGATCTTAAAAAAATTAGACACGAGTATAAATTAGTAAATAATTAATCAAAGCACATGAAACATATCAACTTTTACACAAAGCTTTATTCATTCATCATCTTCAACCTAATCTGCTTGCCCTTGCAGACAGCAGCTCAACAAATCATACTTAAATCTCCCAATGGAAAAATAGAACTCAGTGTTTTCACAGAAGAGCAACTTTCATACAGTATAAAACGTGATAATCAGTTACTTTTAGATAAAAGTCCCGTCGGACTAATTCTTGAAGATCAAATCTTAGGTATAAAGCCTAAGATAAACCGACAGACAAATCGTTCTTTGGTCAAAGAAAATATCACCACCGATAATTACAAATGTTCATCATTCGAAGTCTCTTATAACGAATTAGACCTAAAATTGAAAGGAGGTTATGGTATCATATTCAGAGCTTACAATGAAGGTATTGCCTACCGTTTCTATACTGACATCAACCATCCAATTATAATCAAGAATGAAATAGCAGAAATGAACTTTCCCAAAGATTATCCTGCTTATATGGCTTATTCAACTGTACAACCCGGGAAAGATCAGTATGTAATGGCTTTCCAGAACATCTATACCAAAAGCACTTTAAAAGGTATAAATACTCAAAATATCGCTTTTCTCCCAATTACTATCGACTGCGGCAACGAGCTAAAGATGACTTTACTGGAGTCTGATCTGGAAAACTATCCCGGTATGTTTATCAAAGGAGACGGAAAAAGCACCTCTTTACAAGGGACTTTTGCCAATTATCCCACAGAAATGAAAACATTCCCTCCACGTGCTATGAAACGAGTAACGGAACGTGCCGACTACATCGCACACACTGATGGAAGAAGAAGTTATCCATGGCGTATCTGGGCAATTACGGAAAAAGATACGGAAATGCCAGTGAACAATCTGGTATATGCTTTAGCATCACCCAACCGCATCGGAGATTGTTCATGGATCAAAACCGGTAAAGTAGCTTGGGACTGGTGGAATGACTGGGGAATCTATAACGTAGATTTCAAAGCTGGAATCAACATGGATACTTATAAATATTATATTGATTTCGCTGCGGATAATCACATTGAGTTTGTCGTCCTGGATGAAGGATGGTACAATCCGGGCAAAGGTGATATGCTAACAGTCATACCGGAGCTGAACTTGGAAGAACTGATTCGTTACGGTAAAAGTAAAGGAGTTGACCTGATTCTCTGGGCAGTATTCAATGTGTTGGATGACCAATTGGAAGAGGCATGCAAGAAATATTCAGAACTGGGTATCAGTGGATTCAAAGTGGATTTTTTGGACAGAGATGACCAAACAGCGGTAGAAATGGCTTATCGTATTGCAGAAATGACAGCTAAATACAAACTGACTTTAGACCTGCACGGCTTCTATAAACCGACTGGATTAAACCGTACTTATCCAAATATTATTAACTTTGAGGCAGTATTCGGAATGGAGGAGATGAAGTGGAGTACCATAGATAAAGATATGATGGAATATGATGTAACGATGCCATATATCCGTATGATGGCAGGTCCGGTAGATTACACCCCCGGTGCAATGAGGAATGCCTCTAGAAAAGACTTCAAGGATATTTATTATAATCCGATGAGCCAAGGTACTCGTTGCCATCAATTAGCCGCCTATATAGTACACGATTCTCCTTTGACAATGCTTGCCGACAACCCTACTATTTACATGAGAGAACAGGAATGTACAGATTTCATAGTCAGCATCCCCAATAAAAAGATTGATGAAACACGGGTTTTACAAGGTAAATTAGGGGAGTTTATTGTGATGGCACGCAAAGTTGGCAGTTCATGGTATATAGGAGGCATGACTGACTGGACCTCCCGTGAAATCGCACTTGATTTCAACTTCCTGGACAAAGGGAATTATGAAGTTGTACTATTCAAAGATGGTGTCAATGCAGACAAGCAAGCCGAAGATTATAAAAAGGAGGTATTTACTGTGACCGCTTCTTCCAAGAAGAATATCCGCATGGCTTCCGGCGGCGGCTTCGCAATGACAATTACGAAAAAATAAAAGTATTAATCCCGAAAATATAGTAATATGAAGAAACTGATTTTATCGCTAATTTCTTTGCTGATAGTCAGCCAGTCCCAAGCACAGCAATACTGGAAAATAGACAGTGTCGGCAACAGTATTACATGGCACATTAAAAAAGGTGAAGTACACCATGACCATATTGAAATGGCAGGAAAACAAGTAGCTGCCGTATTGAGATACGGAGTCAACAAAGACGGTTCTTTCGAACTGAATAAGAGTATGATATGGCCTATGCTACGGATACTTCCCAATAACACACATGGCAGCCTGATGCGTCGGTACGACTGGAATCCATTAGATGCATCAACCGTTAACGGACGCAGCATCAGAGAACAAGTTAAAACGATTACGCTAAACGGAACAATGGAGGTCGTAAGCGAGATCAACTTAGGGAAAGACAATTCTTTATCATTGAAGCGCATATATTTCCCCTCTGTAGATTTACCTTCGTTAATTGAAATTTACGAGTTTACTAATACTGGTGAAAAGAATGTGACCCTTGAATTAGCCCGCGAACACAATCAAATAAATACCAATAAAGAGACAGGAGTAGACGGAAGTTATCAAATTCACATGAATGCCCTTGGGGACAATATAACATTATCTCCCGGTCAAACTTATCTTTACTCAGCTTCTATCACCGGTTGCAAAACTTCCGACAACGGACCTGCCGTCTATTCTCCCAAAGAGGAATTAGAAAAACGCAAAGCCGTTGTTACCGAATGGATGGAAAATCTTGTGCTTGAAACTCCCAATCCGGTTATTAACGAAATGTTTGCCTTTTCCAAGATTCGTGCCTGCGAAAGCATCTATGAAACCAAAAGCGGTCCGATGCATGGCCCCGGTGGCGAGTCATACTATGCCGCAATCTGGGCAAATGATCAGGCAGAATATATCAATCCTTATTTCCCTTTTGTCGGATATGAATACGGAAACGCGTCAGCTTTCAACTCATTCAGACATTTCGCACGTTATATGAATGACGAATGGCAACCAATCCCAAGTTCTATTGTAGCCGAAGGAAACAGCTATTGGAACGGAGCCGGTGACCGTGGCGACGCTGCTATGATTGCCTACGGTGCTGCACGTTATGCATTAGCTAAAGGAGATAAAGAGGAAGCCCGGAAACTATGGCCATTGATAGAATGGTGTCTAGAATTCAGTCACAGAAAGCTCAATGAAGAAGGTGTAGTTGCATCCGATGCAGATGAGCTGGAACATCGCTTTCCAGCCGGAAAAGCCAATTTATGTACTTCATCCCTATATTACGATGCTCTCCTTTCCGCTGCTTATCTGGCAGATGATTTAAACAAAGGAACAGCAGTTGCTAAAAAATACCGTAAACAAGCAAGCGATCTGGAGAAGGCTATTGATTCCTATTTTGCAGCAACCGTAGAGGGATTTGACACGTATGCTTATTACAAAGGTAACGATATCCTCCGCGCATGGATATGCATTCCTTTGACTGTAGGCATTAATAAACGTGCTGCCGGCACAATTGACGCATTATTTTCGCCCCGTCTATGGACAGAAAACGGCCTCCTGACGCAGGCAGGCAGTCAAACCTTCTGGGACCGTTCTACTTTATATGCTCTCCGTGGTGCCTTCATGGCAGGTGAAATAGAAAAAGCAATGAAATTTATGAATCATTACTCTACGACCCGTCTACTGGGAAACCATGTCCCATACGCTGTAGAAGCATGGCCGGAAGGTGGTCAACGGCATCTTTCCGCAGAGAGCGGACTTTATGGACGCATTATTACGGAAGGCGTATTCGGCATTCGCCCCACCGGACTTCATTCGTTTACTCTGACTCCGCAACTCCCTCAAGATTGGGACCATATGTCACTTCGAAAAATCAGAGCATTTGATTCTGAATTCGACATAGAGATAGTCAGGACGCAGAACGAAAAACTACAAGTAAGAATAAAAAAAGCAGGAAAAATAATCTTAAACAAGCAAATCAATAGTGGTACCACTTTGAAATGCAAAATCTGAATCCATATATGAACTTATTAAATAAAAAATGGGTAGCTATTTTATGGACGGTTACCCCCTTATTGAGCAATGCTCAGGAAAAAATAAACCTGTATGATCCGTCAGGCAAAATACAGGTCACTGTATCCATTGGAAGTAACATTACATACTCAGTACTCCATGAAGGAGATACCATGATTGAGCCTTCACCTATCTCAATGACCCTGACAGACAGAACTATATTTGGAAAAGAGCCACGCTTAAAAAAGCATGCGACCAAACTGGTCAACAACACCATTTACCCGCCTATTTATAAAAAGAAATCCATCAAAGACAACTACAATGAACTGAGCCTGGAATTCAGAGGAGGATATAGCTTACTATTCAGAGCTTATGAGGACGGAGTAGCATACCGTTTTATCTCAAACCTGAAAAAGCCCTTTATGGTTGAAAGCGAACAGGCAGTATTTAACCTGCCCGATAACCCGAAAGTATTTGCGGCAACTCCGAAAGGGCGTCAAATTGACGGAAAGGAAAACCAATACCATAGCTCTTTCCAGAACACATACCGTCACGTACAACTTTCAGAATGGGATAAAAGTCGGCTCGCTTTTCTACCTGTATTGTCCGAAGGAAAAAGCAATAAGAAAGTTTGCATCACGGAAGCCGATTTGCTGAACTATCCGGGTATGTTCCTGAAAGTCTCGCCCGATGATAAAGGCTTTTATGGAGAATTTGCCGCTTACCCGAAAGATATTTCCATTGAAGTAAGAGGGCTCAAAGGAGTGGTAAAAACACGCGAACCATATATAGCCAAGGCAGAAGGAAAAACCGCTTTCCCTTGGCGCGTAATGATTATCTCCGAGAAAGATACCGATTTGCTATGCAGCGACATGGTATACAAACTCGCCACTCCCGCAACAGGTGACTATTCATGGGTAAAACCAGGAAAAGTAGCATGGGACTGGTGGAATGACTGGAACTTGTACAATGTTGATTTCCGTGCCGGAGTCAATACAGAAACCTATAAATATTACATTGATTTTGCATCCAGATTTGGTATCGAATATGTGATTCTGGATGAAGGATGGGCAGTTGCCGGACCTGCTGATTTATTTCAGATTGTACCGGAAATTGATTTGCAAGAACTGGTACGCTATGCTGACAGCAAAAAGGTAGGACTTATCTTATGGGCAGGATACCGTGCCTTTGACCTTGATATGGAACATGTCTGCAAGCATTATGCCGCCATGGGCATCAAAGGATTCAAAATTGATTTCATGGACAGGGACGACCAATATATGATTGATTTTAACCGGCGTTGTGCGGAAACAGGAGCCAAATATAAGTTACTTATCGATTTACACGGAACATCCAAGCCCACAGGATTACAACGTACCTATCCGAATGCAATCAACTTTGAAGGGGTACACGGACTTGAAGAAATGAAATGGGCGGAGAAAGGTACAGACCAAGTGACGTACGACGTAACTTTACCATTTATCCGCATGGTGGCCGGACCGCTGGACTATACACAAGGAGCTATGAACAACGCGAACAAAGAAAACTTTAAGTCTGTTTATTCCGAACCGATGAGTCAGGGAACACGCTGCCGCCAACTAGCTGAATACATAATTTTCGATTCGCCACTAAATATGTTATGTGATGCTCCCACCAATTATCTGAAAGAAGAAGAGTGTACCAGATTTATCACATCTATTCCGACTGTATGGGATGAAACACTTCCTCTAAACGGGAAAGTCAGTGAATACCTGGCAATGGCACGCAAAAAAGACAATGTATGGTATATAGGAGCACTGACCAACTGGGAAGCCCGTGATATGGAACTCGATCTATCATTCCTGGGGGAAGGTGAATATCAGGCTGAAATTTTTGAAGATGGCATAAATGCAGATAGAGTCGGCAAAGATTATAAACGTAGCATAAAGCAAGTTTATGCAAACAGAAAACTTAAGATTCACATGGCATCTGGTGGAGGATTTGTTATGAAAATCCAAAAATAGAGCAATAGAATAACAAGCACTATCCACTATTTTGTGTAGATTGAAAACTACAGGATTTAGGTTTCACACTTGAATCCTGTAGAAAGTAATAATTACAAACAGGCTGTTCAGGGAAGCACCGTTCAGATTGAATCCGATATATTTATATTACACCTTCTCAGACATAGAGATACAGAATCATGCAACGGAATCGCTGGAGAATCTCAATGAAGGGATTATGGAGATTATGAGCTTGAATGAAAAAATGAACAAGCTACATCCGACAGAGAATGCAGAGGAATATGATGTATTACAGAAACGTTCTCTTATCACTTATGAAAAGCTGGATAAAGCAGTGGAAGAACAGAAAAATATAATTATAGCCATACAAAACCGACGTCGAAATGAATACCGGAAATACCTGTCTTAAATACCGCAATTTATATCTTATTGCTACTATACTTAAAATCCGATATAGCAAATACAGTCTTAATGAAATGAATCACGATGTAAAGTTCCGTTATTCTCGAATTGAATAATTACACAGAATGATAATAATTCAATAGTGGATATATAATAATGTTTAGTAAGGATTTAGGTGTTACAGGTAAGGTATTACTAAAGATACCAAACATGGGTACTTTCCGATTGTTTTTCATTTGCAGAAGACAGACAACACCCTAAAGTGGCATCATCACGAGTTTTTGTTTATTCACTATCATCTTATAAAAATCTTGTAGATAAAATTGATTCGTTCGAAAAAACATTGCAAACAAGTGACGATGATTGGTAGTTACCCTATAAAATATAACTCCGTATTTTTGAAATTGCGGCATAGTTATCATTCTTTTATTAACGCTTACGCTCACCACGTATGTCTCTAAAAGGTTCACTTTCGGCAATTGAATACAGAAAAATGAGTTCCTTCCATATCTATACCTTCCTTTACCTTTTTAAAATCATATTCTTCTTTTTCCTTGTACAATTCATACAAAATAGAAAGCTTGTCTTCTATAAATATATGAGAACCATATGAATCAACACCTCTATACTCACATCTTATGATATTTTTCTTTGTGTTTTGATATATTTCAAAAGGGAGCATTTTTATCCAACATTCTTTATTATCAATTACTATTACATAGTAGTAATTACCTTTTGCTTCGGCAATTTTTTCTACCATGAAGTTGTAACTTAATCCTTTTTCAAATATTGCCATAATGGTTTGGGTATTCCGGTTTAATAATTATAAAAGAAAGTGTGGAGTTCATTATCTATCTTGCTAAAGGCGTCTGGTAAAGCCTGAATACGGATAAACAATATCCCCACACTTGTGATGTATATAACTCAAATAAGCATATACAAACAAGTGATGAGTGTGATTGCCATCCTTCGTACTCTTTAAAGTTTACCAGACTTTTTAGCAAAGGATAAAAACTACACTTTCATCAATAAACTATGTATGTCCTAACTAGTCATGTCAGGACTTTGCAAAGCTATAAAAAAGTTTATTGATTATCAAACTCAAAGGGGATATTGTTATTCACTTCTGGCAAAACTATGGTATATATACAATGTCAAAATGCCGTTCTATGAAAGTAGCCCAACAAATGAACAATAGAATGCCAATCAGGAAAAATGGATAATACCAATTGCTGCATCTTTGCAGTAGCCATAAGAGAAGAATCCCCAATATAGGACAAATAACAGTAATTGAGGTAAGAATGGTCACATCTTTAAATAAAAATGCTTCTTTTGTACGGGATGTTCTGAAATGATTCATATTATTATATTTTGTATTAATCAATTTATTCTGTCATCAACTCTTCTATATCGTCTATCAATGCATTATAGATTTCAGGCGGATAAGTGACTTCATCTTCCGGGTCTTCAAGATATTCATCCAGATGTTCGTTGAAGGTGTCGTAATCGTTTAAGTCCCTAGATTCTGCATTCTGAGTTTTTCCAGCCACATCCTTGTAACCCGTATTTCCATGTATGGTACGTCGTAATTGAGAAGATTTATGGCTAAAGTCACGTTGCAGTGGGGCAGTGTTTTCGTTCAGGCTTCTTTCCAGCATGTTTCTGTTCATGGCGTCTTGATAAGCGTAATATCCAAAGATGATAAGGACACAAAGAGTGCCTGTGTCTTTCAGAAGATTACTTCTGCTCTAGTAAGAATTGTTGTTCATATTCTTTAGTTTTTAGAGGGTTATGTTCAGGAAACGACTTTTGTCATCTGTTTCTTTTCAGTGCCTCTTCATAGACAGCCTTCACCTGCTCCCTCAGATGTAGAGGTTTGATGACTGTCAGCGAACGGCTTCTTGAAAGCAGGGCCATCACAAAATCATTGGTAATACGGAGATGCAGACTAATTCGGAATTCTTTCTCATCATCTACAATGATCTCTTGGGAATGATGTAATGGAACAGACTTCAGGAAACTGCCATCCAAAGGGCTATAACTCAATTCGATCTCTTCTATAGGAATATTCGTCTGGTTCCAAATGCCATAACAATCTTTAAAAAGGCTGTTTATGTCTATGTCCATATTGCGCTTGAATGTTTTTCCATACAATATCTGAGGGGCAATAATACAGTCTACACTGAAAGTTTTCAATACGTTTTCTTCATAAGCAAGAAGATACCATCGGTATTGGTCTTCTTTCAAATAGTGTGGCAGTACTTCTTTTTCACGCACCTTTCCATTCTCCCGAACATACATATATTTAAAGGTTATGGGATGTGAGAATTTAATAGCCTTGATTAGAAGTGGCAGATATTCATTATTTACCGGACGATGATGTTCTGCAATTACATAAGTATGAAGGCCTGAAGAGGTATCCAAAGCATTCAGTATATCAAAGTTGAGAAGGAGCCTTTCATATTGTTCTTTTTTCGTGCCATTCTCTTCATTGATATAATATCCATTTCGTTTGATGCGAATGCCGAACATCTCTTCTATCGCATTAAAGTCCCGTTGCAATGTTCTGAGGTCTACAGGCATCCCACCACGTTCTTCCATGCGGTGTGTCACATAATTTTCTAGTTCTTCACGGGGTACATACCGCTGAAGCCCTTTCAGTTTATTGATGATAACCAGCATACGCTGTAATCTTTCCAGTTTTTTCCCCATATGATTATGAATTTGATTTTATTATGGGCAAAGATATTGAAGGCAAGCGACAAAACGTGTCGTTGAACAAATTTTATTCCGGTCATTTTCTCTTTAATAAACTCTCGGTATCTTTGCAGCCATAAAAACATATGAAATTATGACTAAAGCAGAAATTGTGAATGAGATCTCCCTGAAAACGGGAGCAGACAGAAAAGAAACACTCCAGATAGTGGAAGGATTCATGAACAGTGTCAAGAAATTATTGGCAAACGAAGAAATATATATCTACTTTCTTTTATCTTGATATTATTAAAAGTTATTATATTGAATAAGGGTGTAGCGACTTTCTTTTTTCTCACTTTTATTGTGGAGTGTGAAGCTTACCCTATGATATGTAAAAAAACATCTTCAAAAATCATTCACTGTCAGAACTATATTCCATTGGACATAAGACTCTGAGAAGGAAATGTTTTGTAGCAGTCTCTTGGAAAATGAAATCAAATTCCATTCAATTTAAATTTCTATCTTTAGGACAGCTTTCATAATTCGATTAATGGATCAAGAGGCTTATGAGAAAGGGCATCATGAAAATATTATTGTCTGTTTCCTTCTTTTTAGCATATTCCAATACGCAGGCACAGGAAGGAACTTTTTTTTCCATTCCGGAAGAACAGCCTGAGTTTCCGGGAGGAATGGTCGCATGTATGAAATTCATCTCGTCCAATATCAATTACTCCCTTCTTGACAGCGTTCCGGATAGCATGGAAGTACGTTCTGTTGTCGCTTTCAGACTGGATATCGTTAAAAAAGAAATTTTCGAACAGAACCTAGCCAATATATACCTTGTCTGCGCATAGTTCCCCTTTGATATTCTCTAGAAATTTGCTCTATTTCAATGGTTTACGATCATCTACATTTCCAGGTGTAAACATGAAATTAAAAAATTTACCCTTATCATTGATTATCAGATGCAGTTTGAACCCGAATAACCAGCTCATGGAACATTTTCCACGCTCGGCAATCCCTTCAAATGTTTTATGAATCAGAATCTTTTGGTTACGACAGACACATATAGGAGTGAATTCAACAAAACTGATGTCGGTACAGGCTCCCAGCAGGATTCTTGATGAAAATAACTAGAGGAAACTGTACTTCCTTCTCTAGTTCCACAAAACGATTATAGGATACCTGGCACGGAAACAAGTGTTTCAGATGTTTGCAGACATACTCTTTGTAATAATGTTTAAAACAGCGGCAACCACCGGAGTGAAACAGGATTAGAATAACCATAATCTCAGCATCGCTCATCCGGTTCGGTTTGTTCCGATGCTTCCGGTTCCTGTCTTCGACCATATATTTTTCTTGTTGCAATGTAAATTCCTTGCAAAAATCATCGGCCATACAATAAATCTCTGTAACTTTAGACTCTGAAAACATAGCGGTAATCGTTTAAATGTTATAATTTGACACTATAAATTTAATACTTTTATCGCTATGTTTCTAATATTCAAGCAAATATTTATTCACTTATATCGAACTCACGTTAGTTATGAATACAAGATATTATTTATGTTTATTGTTGGCTTTACTGGCTTGTAACGTCATGCATTCAAAGAGAACATATAAAGGTGCGGATTATGAAATTAGTCTTCGTCCGGTAAATAAAAAGTCAGTTTTACAATCAGACGATTATTACACTTGGGGAGCATCCCCAATAAAAGGTGATGACGGGAAATATCATTTATTTTATTCAAGATGGAAAAAAGAATATGGATTTCTGGCTTGGGTAACACATTCTGAAGTAGCACATGCAGTGTCAGATAGAGCTGAAGGCCCGTATGAGTTTGTTGATCTTACACTTCCGGCTAGAGGTAAAAAATATTGGGATGGTCTTAATACACATAATCCAACTATTCATAAGTTTGGAGATAAGTATTATTTGTATTATACGGGTAATACAGGAGATGGTGTGAATAATAAAACGGGACTTAATGCTTCTCATAGAAATAATCAGCGTATAGGTGTTGCCGTTTCCGAGTCACCTTATGGACCATGGAAAAGATTTGACAAACCACTAATTGATGTATCTAAAGATAGTACAGCCCATGATGCTTTGATGATAGCAAATCCATCAATAACCCAGATGCCTGACGGAAGATATTTGATGGTGTACAAAGCTGTTGCCAAAAAGAATAAAGGAATTTGGGGAGGACCGGTAGTACACATGTGTGCAATTTCTGATTCTCCTATAGGTCCTTTTATTAAACAACCGAATCCGATTTTCACTGCAAAAGATTCAAAATTTCCTGCAGAAGATCCGTATATATGGTGTCAGAATGGAGTCTTTTATGCCATAGTAAAAGATATGCATGGAAGCTTTACTAAAGCTGGCCGATCATTGGCCTTGTTTTATTCAGAGGATGGTTTAGACTGGAAACCGACAGAACATAACTTGGTATCTACTCCACAGATAAGATGGGATAATGGTGAACTTACTACATTGCAGCATCTGGAGCGTCCACAACTTCTTATTGAAGACGGTAAACCGACGATGCTTTTCTTGGCAGCTGATAATATGTCGGATTATTCAAAACCTGGCCATACTTTTAATGTTCATATACGTTTGGATAATTTGGCAAGACCGGTCTTTAAAAGCTATCAGCCTTTAGTGAATCAGGCTGGGTATAATCTTAATGAATCAAAAAGATTTGTGTGCTATGGTGCAGTTGATAATACTCCGTTCAGTATAATTAATACACGTACAAATGAAGTAGAATATACTGGAAAAATAATTTGGGGACAAGGTTGATTTACTGATTTTAACCCTATAACTACTGATGAATATGTGATTGAGGTAAAAAATAGGGGACGTTCTGTTCCTTTTGGAATTGGTGACCATCTTATGGAAATGGTCTCTGGAAGATTGGCTTATCAGTTTTTTATAGATGTAAGAGGGTCTGAGGATCCTGTAAATTCTAATGAAGCCAATGTTTATGGTGGTGGACCTTCTCGAGATCAGGGAGCTTTTGGTCTTGAAGCTTTGTATGAGTTACTTTATTATTGTTCAAATCCTGCTTTGTTTGATAATTGGAAGGATGAGCTTGGTGACAAGAATACCGCTGACCTTATTGATCTGATGTTATGGCATGGAGAATTTGCATATCATCATGTTGATTTTAATGGTCCTATAAAAACACGTCATGTAACTCTAGGATATGAAGGTCAGGAGCGTATGATTTATGATTATTGGAATACGGCTTGATCATCTTGCACCACTTTGTGCTGCATATCATTCATTCTTAAAGCCATATCTTTCTGAAGAAAAATATCAGGCATATCGTAAGGTTTGTCTTGATAAATGGGAAGAATATGATCGTCACAAAGTGGTAAGATATTGGACATACAGTACTAAGTGGGTTGATAGAGGGTTCCAGGAATTTAATGAAATGGGAAATGTATTCGGACAGTCTGTTTTTAGTAATCTCTTCATGTATTTATGTGAGTTGAATGAGAAAGATGGTAATCCTGATAAATTCTTGAAATATGCTCAAGAAAGTGCCCAGGATATTATAAACAATTGGGATTTTAATAATCCTTGTCACATGTGGTGGATAAGAAATGGTGAACATATTACACCGCAGGCTTTGGCGTTTTTCCTTATGGTTGCACCGGATAAAGCTCCTAAGGGTACAAAAGAAAAATTACAGGCATGGGCATTACACATGAAACAAAGAACAAATAACTGTTGGAAGTATAGGACTCATTCTGAAACAGAATATGCTCATCCTCTGACAAAAGAATTGGGTGGTGCGCCTGCTCTAGGTGGTAGTATGTTTGCTGTATCATATCTTACAGATGATCCGGAATTGAGACAACTTGGTTGGGCACAAGTGGATTTTGTTTTTGGAGCGAATCCTGTAGGTACACATATTGGTCATAAGAGTAAGGAACGAGTTGAGATGAATGGTTTCTGGAAAGGAGTTGAATACGGTTGGCCTCATTCTCATCCTGATGGATATGGGAAGTTAGGTAAATGTCGTGGCACACTTGAAGGTACTCCACTTGATTATCAGTTCCCTAGAGGCAATATTGTTGGAAACGGAACAGAAAAGGATTTGGATAATATTGGAAATTTTGCGTATGCAACAGAAGGATGGGCTATCTCTAACCGTGGGTGGATGGCTACATTGACTTTCTCAACATTAGGTTCACATGAGGTTTGGATAGAAGATAAAGACGGTAATAAAATTACTGAAGCAAAGCGTGGAGATATTATTAATATATTTCTTAAAGCAGCACTTAATGTAAACTCGAACTCGGTAGATAAAGGTTGGGTGGAAATTGTGATGCCTGATGGTGACGTACAAAAGATTGAAGTTATTGAAACCGGTGAAAATACCGGAATTTTCATGGCTCAATATAATGTATCAAAAAAATCCAAGAAGGGTAATATGAGGGTATCTTATGGATATTTTGGATTTGAGAAGATTTCATCGCTAAATATTATCTAAGTTCTTTTTTATTAGTTTATAAAATTTACACAATATAGTATTGAGGGCTTGCTCTGATAATTACAAATAATATTGGTGTTAATATTTATATTTTGCAATTAACTATGAAATTACGTTATTGGGTATTAGTAAATACATTAATATTTTCTATTATAAATCTTAATGCTCAAGATAATTTAAAAAAAAAATTTTAGTAGATGACAAAAACTGAAAGTCTGTTATTAAACATCTAATTATCAATAGATTACATTTGCTAAAATCCTTGAAAATCAGTAATTTTAAAGAAAAGTTTGCTGTTTTTTTCTATGAAGACTACTGATTCCAAGGACTTGGTCAAAGTTAACCAAATCCTCCCGATTATGCAAGA